>Ga0335072_10000429_pt1 | contig 83583 bp, 79 predicted proteins | sample Lox_Sample_21_FD_206725 | JGI IMG/M metagenome (GOLD analysis project Ga0335072, IMG submission 206725) | Soil microbial communities from Loxahatchee National Wildlife Refuge, Florida, United States - Lox_Sample_2.1 | ecosystem: Environmental > Terrestrial > Soil > Wetlands | place: USA... | reverse complement strand
CGTCGCGGCCGCGCGCATCGGCGGGATTCCGCAGTGGTTGACGGCTATCGCCTGGTCCGCGGCGGTCCTGATCCCGATCCTGCTCGTCGTTCGAATCTCGGGAGCCCACCTCAACCCCGCGGTCACCCTGGCCCTGGCGTCGAGCGGACGCATCGGGTGGGCCGAGGTTCCCGAGTACTGGTCGGGTCAGTTCGTCGGCGCTTTCGCCGGGAGCGGGGCTGTCCTCGCGATCCTCGGTCCCGCCGGGCACCTCGGATCCACGGTCCCGGCGAACGGAGATCTCTTTGAGGCTTTCCTGGCCGAGGCCGGCTTCACGGCCGTTCTCGTGACGGCCGTGTTCGAGCTCTCCGATCGAGGGCAGGGGCGCTACCGCTGGCGGCTCACCCTGCCGGCGCTCGCCGTCGGAATTTCGACCTACCTGATCGGACCGCTGACGGGCAGTTCCCTGAATCCCGCCCGTACCCTCGCTCCTGCGGTGCTCTCCTCGACGTATTCGGGCCTCTGGGTGTACTTGACCGCCGTTCCGATGGCGGCCCTATGTGTCGCCCTGGCGTGGCGACCGCGCGCGGTCGACATTCAGGAACGGGGGCCCGGTCGAGTGTCGAATGACCGGTGATGAGTGTGCTGGGCGCCAACCAGATCGCCGGAGTCAACCAGTGCGTGAGCCAGGACAGGCTCGAGATTCGTCCCGCGCTGTCTCCGAAAGACCGTGTGACCTTCCGTCCAGTATTGCCCCGGCGGGCCACCCGGTAGCTGGACACACACCGCCCTTCGCCTTGGAGCCGCCCCGGGTTTCTCCTCGAATCACTAGCGCGAATCAGAAGCGCATCGGTTAGGCTGGGGCCGCCTCGCGTTAGACGGGTGCAACAGAGGCGCCGGAGGTGAACTGTGCGTCACCTCGCCAATCCGATCCCCCTCCCCTGGGGCGGCTCGACGAGTTCGCTGACCCTGTCGCCAGGGTTGAACGACCTCCTGATCCCGCGGGAGCTGTTCTTGTACTCACCGTTCGGACAGGCGGTCCTGCTGGGGAGGAACACGAGCTACAACACATCGAACGGCGCACCGCCGCTCGTCGGCACCTCCGAACAGAGCTACCTGACCGGGTTCGTGGGGGCGAACCTGATGGTCGATCTCGGCGCCTATTGGCAGAACCGATCGATCGAGACCGGTACCACGGGGAACATCACCCCGCTCACGGAAGCGGGTACCGCTGCGGCCAGTAACCTCGAACTGCAGGTCATGGCGGCACCGAGCGCGACGGGAAGCAACAGCGGCGGACTGCCCTCAGACCCAACCCTCTACCAGGACGCCGGCGGAAACCCGTCGGCCGTGCAGTCGATTGTCACCTTGAACGTGACGAGCACCACAACTTTGGACCTTCTCCTCGCCTCCCTTATTGACAACACGACAGGAGGGCCGAATGCGGTCAACGGGACGTTCCAATCCGTGACCTACCAGGTGGGGTTCCTCGGGCTGGACGCTACGATCGTGAATGCGGTCCCCAACGCAACCGAACTGAACGACGGCCTCTGGGGACCACCGACCTCGCAGGCCCCGAGCAAGCAGCCGAGCAGCCTGTTCGGATCGTTCTGGAACGCGGTCACGTCGTTTGTGACCAACCCCCTGGGGACGGTGCTCTCGTTGATGTACACGGTATGGGACGCGGCCGAGGCCGCTGCGGTCTACCTCGACCACCTCGTGTCCGAGGCGAACGCGATTGGCGCGCAAATTAAGGCCCGAACGGCAGCCGCTATCGTCCACGTGGGTAGGATCATCGCAAATGCGATGGCGGCGTTACTTGCTTATCTCTACACTCTAGTGATGGGAAGTCTCGCGGCCGTCATGAACCCCATTCGATCCGCCGCGGCCAGCTACGTCAGTTCCGTTGGCGCGGCAACCAACCTCACATACGAGGACGTCGGCAATGGACAGCCCGTCGCTCCGGCTCACGCCCTCCAGTTGATGAACGCGCTCAGTGGTAGCATTCTCGTCCTAGGGCTTGCAGTCGGCATCACGGTGTCAATCGTTCTAACTTTGCTCCTGGAACTGACCATCGCGGAGACATTCCTTCTGACGATCCTGCTCACCTTCTTCGTGATGAGCACCCTCGCAATCGGGGCGGGGCTTGCGATTACCGCCGCATTCTCAGCGGCTACGACGTGGAGCATGGACAACTACCTGAATCGGACATTCAACCCCAACGGAGGGACGCTCGCGCAGCAGAATTGGGCCGCCATAGCAGGTACGGCCGGAGACATGGTGAGTCTCGGGAAGACTCCCTTGGCCTTCCAATTATTCTACAAGGAGGCTGCCGGCTCTAGCGACGCGGTCGTATGGCCCACCCTCGCGCTCATGTGTGACCTCATCGCGTTGGTCATCATCGGGCTGACGTGGTCATCGGCGGCCGCCCCGCTCATCATTCTCGCCTTAGTGCTCGGTTTGCTTGGCTTGGCATTCTCAGTAGCTTCTCTCATAAGTACTGAAGATCTTACCCTCAGACCGTTTGTCGCAGTTGACGCCGGACTCTCGGCCTTCGCTGCGGGCACTGCGTTCTATGAATGGCACTCATATCTCTGACAACGCGCAGACCCCAAGTTCAGAGGTCTTCGACCTGGGGGAGCTTCAGTACGTGGATCGAAGTTTGAAGCGACTCCCACTTGCCGTGGTTCTCGCGGTAATCATTGGGCTTGGACTTGAACTTGTCCTGCTCTCGCAGTCCGCCCTTCCATCTCTGGAACGCTATGGGTTGACCACAGTGTCTAATCTTGAATTCGTTGCGCTGGCACTCGCCATTTTTCTCGTCGGTATCCTCTTTCCCGCGCTCGGAATTCCGAGACTCCTTCAAGGTGCTATTCGAATCCAGGTCGACAGTCATGGGGTTCACCTGCTTTTCCGGCGGAGGTCAACCATCCACTACCTCTGGAACGATCCCCTGTGTACGTTCTCGCTTTACGACTATCGAGCTCATCCCAGTCGAGTAAGGGACAAAACGGCGTTCAGCCTCTACGGAGCGCACATCTGGAATCGCCGTAGTCTCCTGACTGAGCCGGCCTTCGACACGACGCTGGCGGCAATCAAGTCACAAGGGCTCAAGATCACGCGTGAGGTTGGGAGTGCCTCGTGGTATGGGAAGTCACCGATAATCTATCGAATTCGAGGACGCGACCGTGACACCCATGCCCTGAACGCGAAGTCCCGGTCGACGGCACAGATGCGTGCGACGGGCTCTCGGTGACGATTGCCGAGCGCGGGCGCTTCCTCTGTTTACATGTCAACTCACTTGAGACCTTCTACGTGATGTCCTGTCCTCAGGAGTCACTTGGCCCATCGGATCCCTCCCTCCCGTTATCATCGCGATGGTGACTGCGGCCATCGGAGTGACGTTCTCGGTGCTTGCTAAACACGCCATCTGGGAGGGCCTGGCCATCCTATCGGGATTGGGCACCGGGACCCGACTGGTAGGCGTGGACGCCCCAGGCTACGACCTCAAAGCAGACCCATGAATGCCCATTCGGTCGACTCGCAGGCGCAGGAATTTGACTTGAGTCTGTTCAACGGTACAGGCCGACAGTGGAAGCGTGGGTTCCTTGCACTGTACATCGTTGGTATCCTCGGTCTTGGACTGATATGGGTCGACGGCGTGCTCACCAATCTCGGAATGTTGGTGCACGGCGGACTCGGGGGCCGCGGGTTCCTATTCGTCGTGATCTGGGGCTTGTATGGATCCTTCATTCTCTTCGTTGCGTTCGCGGGAATACCAAGAAACCTTCCGGGCGCTCGCTCCGTCGTAGTCGACGGAGCCGGCGTGCAACTCAAGTATGCGTCAGGGCGGGTTGATCGGTTCCACTGGACATCGCCCAAGGATCGGTTCTCGATTCAGGACTACAGCGCCCACGGCAGTTGGGCAAAGACCGGGGTCTACGTGCTCTACATTCCCTTCAGGGTGAAGCCAGGACGCGACAGGAGAACGATTTTGTCGAAGGAGGCTACCGAAGCAATTCTACGGGCGGCCCAAGAGCGGGGAGCCCGCTACTCGACATATCGCGGAAACGCGGCGTGGTACGGCCGCTCCCCTGTCATTCACTGCATTCAGGGAAACTCGCGATGAGCCCTGGTGAAGTGGCGCGTGACGAGTTCTCATAGCTCGCGAGGGATTGCTAGTCCCACGAAGGTCGGCTCGACCAGTCACTCACGCTTCTCGCCCAGCACGCCGGGCTTCGCTCGCGCTCCCGTGTAGCGGGACTCTCTCACTTGTACGTCGAGTGGTGGACGTGTCCCTCGTCGTCGGTGATGAGGATGCACTCCCCCTCGCACTCGAACAGGCACGCTTCGCAGACGATGCACTCCGGGTCCCCGAGCCAGAGCGTATGCGCGCACGAGCCCCTTCCTACACGCACGTCCGAGGCAAGGAGCCCGATTCGAGTCAGACGCCGGCGACGGTCACAGAAGGAGCGGAGGAATAGGTGAACTTGATCTGAAACCCGACCGGGAGATACAGATTGCTGACGGACGCTAACCCCGAGATGAGCACATTCCCAAGGTTGTCGTAGGTGTCGATGGTTACGCCGGATCCCCCTGAAGAATTGATGATGACGTCGCAGTAGTTTACCTGATAGATGGTACCGCTTGCCGGGGAGACCGAGGATCCTTGAGGCACAATGGTTCCGGCGGCTGTCGAGAACGGGCTCGAGTACAGGCCGTAGGGATTTACCCCATCATTTCGGCGGAAAACGGCCGCCGTAGACAGTGAGCCGGACCCGGAGAACATTGACCTATTGTCAAAGTGGTTGTCCTCGAACACCATCCAGCCTTCAAGTGCGGCCACGCTGCCGACGTGGGAGGTCGAGTTATTCTCAAACCAGTTGTCCCTGAATGTCGGCACATAGGAGACAATCCAGGCTCCTATCACATTGTCTTGAATCAGATTTCCTTGGTAGACGGCGCGAGATGCCCCACTATGATTAATTCCGTAGTACCAGCCCTCGATTCGGCAGTTTCTAACCGTGAATTGCTGCACCAGATCGGGAACATCTGAGGCTTCGGTCTGCAGTCCGATACTCTCGACCTCAGAGCTTGGCGATCCGGCATAGAGAATATCGCAACGGTCCAAGGTGCAGAGGATCCCGTACCCCGAGACAAGTATGGCGGTCTGAACCACCGGAGCCGAAACGGTACTGATCACGCGCACCCTCGTCATCAGAAATGCGTTCTGGACCTGAATCAGTTTGACTCCGCACGGTCCGTTTCCCGCGGATTGCCCCGAGAGCTCCACGGTAAAGTCAGACAGCAGGGGAACCCCCACTGGAAGTGCATCCAAGTAGTGGGCGTCGAGGTAAGAGTGATCTACGGTGAGGAATATTCCTGCATTTCCGGACCACTGGATAAGTACGCCAGGCTGCCCAACGAGAGCGACAATCCCCGTCGCAGTGGTCGGGGAACCAATCGTTATCGAGCCGGAGAATGCAAAGGGCGCGTCCGGCGTGTAGAGGAGATACGCCGTTCCGCCGCCAATGGTACCCTGAAGGTAGTTGATTGCCCCCTGAATTCCGCTCGTGGTTGTCAGGGTCCCCGTTCCGACTACACCCGGAGTAGCGTTGGAAGTAGAGTCCGAGCCAAAGTCCGCTCCGGACCCAGATATCGCACCTGCAGAGACCGTCACTACGGGCTTCCCAGTGACGAGTATCGCGTTCCAGTTTGTGGTCACAGATGGGATTATGGCACGAATAAGTTAAGCTTGCCTTTTCCTCGAACTAATCTCGAACGCCCCAGGATCGTGGGCATCTCAATGTTGGTGGCTGCGAGCTGGGGTCCGGGCCTGGCCTGAAGCCGGGAATCCAGACGCGCATCGAGCCGCGGCCCGAGTTCTCAACTCACAGGCGGCCGAGCAAGTGATCGTACCGATGATTCACGAGGAACGAGATCGACTCGAGAGGCTCTCGAGCAATCCGAATGTTCGACATATACCGAGAAATCGTGCGCAACACCGCGGGTGTATTCCCGGCGGGCCGCGGACGGGGCGGGCCGGGGGACATCGACCCGAGCAAGACGCGAGCGCCATCCGAGACGGCGAGGAAGGGAGAAATCCCCATCGCGAACAGAGCGCGTAAGAGGTCAGGCAGCGACTGCCGCCCACCGAGGTCCCCGGTCAGGAAGGCGAGTCTCTCTAAGGAGCGGCCCTCGAAAGGGGGAATCTCCTTCGGGTTGAGGAACGTCCGCCGCTCGACTATACCGGTCCTCAGGATTCTCCGTTCCTGCCGCTGGAGCAGCGAGAGGCTGACCCGGACCGGTCGTTCCTCGCCACGCGAGTCAAAGGGCCGTGCGACTAGCGCACGTACGAGACGGAATTTGCCGTTGACCCCGAAATCGGGGGACGGAGAGTCGGTCGATCTCGTGGGAAGGCCTCGAGGATAACCCAGCACTCCGGGTTGGCCCGTCCACCTTGCCCACGCACGCTCGAAGTCGAAGTAGACCGGGACACTTTCCCCTGCCGCGCGACAGGAGACAACGACAGAGCCCCCCGCATCTCGCCACTTTGCAATCTCCCGTATCTGCTCTACATTTCCCGAGCGAGTCCAAAACACCCCGAACCCGCCCGTGGGCCAGCTCCAGGTGAGAACGTTGGACGGTGCGGCCATCATTCGCTGTAGAACCAAGTTCACATCTTCGGCGAACGGGTGGACCAGAACGAAGGTCGCGGTAGTGAACCCGAGTCGGTTCGGGTTAGGAACGTATCGATCGTACAACCAGCGGCTGTCGTAGGCTCTTCGACGTACCCGCTCGAACGTTCGAGAACTCACACCGGCCTGTCGAGCTCGTTCTCCCTCCCGCATCGGGAGCGCTGCGAGCAACGACCGAACCGTTCGCGCCTCCGCGTCGGTGATTGATCGCATGCTCGGAAGGAGGACTCCACCGTCACATACCCGTCATCCTTCATGAACTTCGGTCGGATTCGCTCATGTAGTCCTCCGGAACTTCAAGCCGTTGTGGTAGGCCCCAGCCCCGCTCGGCGACCGTCCCGCGAGTGGCTCGCTCTCGCCGTGGTCATCGCTCTCCTGGTCACCACCGGGGTGACGTCCGACGTGCGGTCTTCCCCCGCACGTCCGAACGAAGTGCGAGTCTCGAGTCAGGCTGCGTCCCCGGCCGGAGAACGAGGGGTAGAGCCCGGCTCCCCACTAGTGGACCCCGCTACGGACCCTGCGGTCGAGCGAGTGACGCTACCGGGAAATCCGGCCGTGGTCGTGGACTCCGAAGTCATGGCTTCGGGGCAAGGCGAGATCTTCGTGGACAGCTACCCATCCGGTTGCGGCGGAACGCCCTGTGCGTCCAACGTTACCGTGATTTCCGAATCTAGCTACTCGATCGTCGCCAACTTCTCGCTTCCCTCCCTCGCCGAATTGACGTACGATCCGATCCAAGGAGTCGTGGCGGCGGAGTGTCAGACGGAAAATGTGCTCATCTCGGCGCAGAGCAACAGCGTGGTTGCCACGATCTCCGACGGCACAATCGGTGGGATCTTCGGGTACGTCTCCGAGGGGGGCTTCTGGCTGGCAGAGAACGGGTCCATCCTCAATTTTGTCAATGCCACTACCGACGCGATTGCGGGATCAGTAGCCCTGCCCGGAAGTCCGGGGGGATGGACGGTCGACATCGCCAAGGAGGAGCTGTTCGTGATCGATGGGACCTCCTATGCCGACTTGGCGGTCGTCTCGCTCGAGGATTTCGCCCTCGTGACCAACATCGACGCCGGGTACCAACCCCTTGGACTGACGTATGTCGGTGGGGAGGGCCAGGTGTTTGTACAGGATACCAACGAGAACGTGACGGTGATCTCGGACAGCTCGAATTCCCCGGTCGCCACCATCCCAGTGGGTTATCTCCCGAGGTATGCGGTCTTCGATGCCCCGTTGGGGGAACTGTTCGTCGGCAGCGTGGGAAGCGAGTCCGAAGGCTCCGGATCCTCCACCGAATCGGTCGGAGACAACATCTCCGTCATCGACGTCAGTACCGATTCGGTGACGGGACACATTCCCGTCGCGAGCGAGGGTCTGGCCCTCTCGGAGAGCTGGGGCGTCGTGCTTTCGGTGAACCTTGTCGGCTTCACCGCGATCAACGCGACGACCGACCAGATTCAATCGACCTACTTCACGAACGAGTCGCTCATTTTCCCCATGGTGGACTCCTCTCGGAATCAATTCTGGGTGGTCGCTTCGACAGGTCCCGACGTTCCACCTCAGCTGATCGAAGTCCCGTTCGAGCTGTCGGTGGGGGCCTCAGCCGCGATCGAGGTCGGGGAGTCCTCGGTCACCGCGAGCTTTGCCGCTCTCGCCACCGGCGGGACTTGGAACTTCACCGCGTGGTCCTGGTCGTTCGGGGATGGAGCGACCTCGACCCTCCAGAACCCCCAGCACACGTACACCGCTGCGGGCGTGTACAATGCTTCGGTTTCCGTCACGGACAGTGTCGGGGGGGTGGCCTCGAGCGAGAACCTGACCATACGCGTGGCGCCGCTCGTGTCCCCGATCCAGCTCGCGATGGGGGCGACGAGCTCGATGCCGCTGCTGGGCGCGTCGGTCGGACTCTTCGAGAACGCGTCCGGGGGATCTCGCCCCTACTCCTACTTCTGGGCCGGACTGCCGCCCGGGTGCGTGACCGAGAACACCTCGGCCATCGCCTGCCTCCCGACCCAGGCCGGGACCTATCTGATCAACGGCACCGTCGGGGACCCGAGCGGCGCCTACGCAACGTCCTCGCTCACCCTCACGGTCAGCTGGGGGTTCGATGTCGTAGCCCCGTCGTCTTCGCCGGAGGGGACGAGCCTCACGATTGCGGTCACGTTCACGTCGCCGGCGGTGGGGGCGCTTACCTATTCGTACGCGGACCTGCCCGCGGGATGCGCCGATCGAAATGCCTCCGCCGTCACGTGCACGCCGACCCAGCTGGGCGACTTCCACGTGGCGATCACGGTGAGCGACGCGGGCGGAGACCGCAGCGAGCGCACGGTTTCCGTCGACATCGTCTCGCCCACCGGGTTTCTCGGGTTGCCGGGGAGCACCGGCTACTACGTCCTCCTCGGGGCCGCCGCAGCGGTCCTGGTGGGGGTCGTCGCGGCTCGCACCGTCGCCCGCCGATCTGGGACAACGGCCCGAGCTCCCTCCGGGGCGAGCCCGCCCCAGCCGGGAACCCCCCCTTCCCAAGACCCCCCGACCATCGAGTATCTGACGGAGGGGGAAGCGGACCCCGCCGAGGACTTGTTTTAGGCCTTCATCGCCCCCGTCGATCGCGGGGCGAGTTCGACGGGATCCCAGCCCTCACTTGTACGTCGAGTGGTGGACGTGTCCCTCGTCGTCGGTGATGAGGATGCACTCCCCCTCGCACTCGAACAGGCACGCTTCGCAGACGATGCACTCCGGCCCCAGCACCGCCAGCGACTTCTCGCCGCGGAACTGGAACTTCGCGGCGACCGCGGGATCGTCGACGACGTCCGGGACCTCGCTGCGGGGCCGCAGGTCGAAGACGTTCACCGGACAGACGTCCTTGCAGTGGGAGCAGCCGGTGCACTTCGCGATGTCGATGTCCACCTGGATGGGCATGGCTTCGGCGGTTCCACGGCGGCTCGGTAGATAGCCTTTGGTTCGCGCGGGAGCGCGCGCATCCTTCATCGTCCGGCGGCCGGCGAGGAGTTAACCGGGTCCGGGCCCTAGGGGAGCGGAGCGCCCGTGAGCGAGATCCTGCTCGGCACGAGCGGGTGGGACTATCCGGAGTGGGTCGGCAAGGTCTACCCGCCGCGGGGGGCGTCGGACAAGCTCCGGTACTACAGCCAGCTGTTCCCGATCGTCGAGGTGAACTCTACGTTCTATCGGCTCCCGCCGCCCACCGTCGCCGCGTCCTGGGTGCGCCGGACCCCGGGCCGGTTCCGATTCGCGGCGAAGTTCCCCCAGACGATCACCCACGACCTCCGGCTGGTCGGGACCGACGAGGAGCTCCGCCGGTTCCTGGCGGTGCTGAAGCCGATCCGCGACGCGGGGAAGTTCGTCGCGGCGCTGCTCCAGCTGCCGCCGTCGCTGCCGTTCGAGCCGGGGATCGTGCGCGCCTTCTACGCGTCGCTGCCGCGGGATCTCCCGGTCGCGGTCGAGTTCCGCGAGCGCTCCTGGCTCGTCCCCGAGTCGTACGCGCTCCTCCGCGAGTACGGTCTCGCGCACGTGATCGTCGACGGGCCGCACCTCCCGTCCGTCCTCGAGGTCACCGCGCCGTTCGCCTACGTCCGCTGGCACGGCCACGGCTCGCCGCTCTGGTACGACTACACCTACTCGACGACCGAGCTCGCGGCGTGGGTGCCCCGGATCCGCACGCTCACGCAGGAGGTCGCGACGATCTACGGGTTCTTCAACAACCACTTCCGCGGCGACGCCGCCTCGAACTGCCGGTCGCTCGCCGAGGAGCTCGGGCTTCCGCCGCCGCCGGGCCGGCTCGCCGTCGGTCCGTGACCGCGCCGAGGCGCCGGGAACGCTCCCGTCCCGGCCCCGTTTCAACCTCCCCTTGCCCGCCGCTTTAGAGCGGTCGGCGCCGTCGAACGGCCCGGGCGCCGATGTTCGACGAGGAGACGATCGATCCGCTCGCGTTCGCGCCGGAGCTCGCGCCGGACGAGGAGTCGTACCCGCTCCCGGTCGACCGGGACCGCCCGGTCGCCCCGGCGGGCCCCGCGCCCGCCGCGGGGAAGCTCCGCCTCGCGCCCCGGCCCCGCGCGCGTCCCGCCCGGCCGATCCTCCCAACCGACCTCCCGCTGTTCGCCTGGCTCGGCCGCCGCCTCGCGCCCCACGAGGCGACGCTGTTCACCGGCCCCTCCGTCGCGATCGAGCCGATGCTCGAGCTCCTCTACGCCGGGAACGCCCGCGCCCGAGGCCGGATCTCGCTCCTCGAAGGCGCGAACCGGTTCCATCCGTACCGGATCGGCGAGCAGGGCCGGGCCCTCGGCCTCGACGCGACCGAACCGCTCCGCTGCCTCCGGCTCGCCCGGGCGTTCACCGCCTACCAGATGGTCGCGCTCGTCGACGGGTGGGCCGCCGAGGCGCGGCGCCACCCGCCGACGCTGCTGATCGGCCACGACCTCCCCGCGCTGTTCACCGCCGTCGAGCTGCCGGACGACGAACGGGAGGCGCTGCTGCGGCACGTCGCCCGGTCGCTCGCCCGGCTCGTCCGGGCGCTCCCGATCCCGCTCCTCCTGACGCTCGGCCCCGGCGGCGTCGCCCGGTTCCCCGGCCTCGCCGACGAGGGGCCGCGCTGGGCCGACTGGGTCACGTTCGCCCGCGGCCCCGGGACCCTCTCGCTGCGGGCGATGCGGGACGACGCCCGCCTCACCCTCGTTCCGCGGCCCGCGGGCCAGCGCGGGATCGAGGAGTTCGGCGGCGGCGCCGAGGAGGTGATCGCGTGGGACGTACCTCCCCGACCTACCGGCAGGCGCTCGAGGAGCGGCTGAAGCGCTGGGACGAGTTCTCCCGGCTCCTCACCACCCCCGAGGAGCGCGCGGCGTTCGCGACGATCTGCAAGGGCGCGCGCCGCTACGCCGCCCAGGCGACGTACGTGGGGAGCCCGGACCTCCTGGAGTCGATCCTCCTCTCCGTCCTCCTCGACCTCGCGGGCCGGCTCCCCGCCGAGGGGCCCGCCCCGGCCCGGCCGGCGTCCCGGTGACCGTGGGGCCGGGCCCCCCGCCGGACGGCTGGCTGCTCGACGTCACGGAGAGCGCCGACGGGCGGTCGGTCGTCCTCTGGGTGAAGGACCGGGGGAGCGGCCGGGTCCACCGGACGGCGGTCGAGTATCGGCCGCCGTTCCTGGTCGCCGGGCCGCGCCGCGAGCTCACGGAGCTCGCGCGGGCGCTCGCGGACGACCCCGCCGTCGCCGACGTGCGGACCCGGATCGCCCGCCCGTCGCTCTTCGACCGGCGGCCCCGCACCGTCCTCGCCGTGACCCCGGCGCGGAACCCGACCCGCCGCGCGCTCGCCCGCGCGGTCGACGCGCGGGGCGGCTTCGAGCGGTTCGTGCTGTACGACGTCGACCTCACGCCGCCGCACCTCTACCATCTCGAGCACGGGGTCTACCCGTTCGCGCCGGTGACCGGCACGGGCGCCCGCCTCACGCCGACCGAGCCCGCCGAGACGATCGAGTACGTCCCGCCGCCGCTCCGGGTGGCCCGCCTCCGCGTCACGATCGCCGGCGAGCGGCGGGGGCGCATCCCCCCGCCGGACGGACGCATCGGGGCGATCCGCCTCGAGGACGTCACGCTCGAGGGGCCGGAGGAGGACCTCCTGCCCGCGCTCGTCGACGCCCTCGCGCGGACCGACCCCGACGTGCTGCTCACCGAGGGCGGCGACGGCTTCGACCTCCCGTGGCTCTACCGGCGCGCCGCGGCGCTCCGTCTCGATCCCGCGGCGTTCGTGCTCGGGCGCGAGCCCGGTCCCCTCCGCGCGACGAAGCCCGCGCGCACGATCGAGTCGTACGGCCAGGTCCACCATCGCGACGCCGCGCACCTCCTCCCGGGCCGGTTCCACATCGACCGGGAGAACTCGTTCCTGTACGACGACGCCGAGCTCGCCGGGCTCGTCGACGCGGCGCGGCTCTCCCGCCTCTCGCTCTCCACCGTCGTCCGGCAGTCGCCGGGGACGTGCTTCACCGCGATGGAGATGGCGCACGCCCGCGCGCTCGACGTGCACGTCCCGTGGAAGAAGAACCGGCCCGAGGGGTTCCGGCGCGGCGACCGGCTCACCGAGGCCGACCGGGGCGGCGTGATCTTCCTCCCGCCCGTCGGCGTCCACGACCGGGTGGACGAGTTCGATTTCGCGAGCCTCTATCCCTCGATCATGGTCCGGAAGAACCTCTCGGCGGAGACGCTCGAGTGCCGGTGCTGTCCCACGAGCCCGATCCGGGCGCCCGGGCTCGGCTACCGGTCGTGCACCGAGCGGGTCGGGCTCATCCCCCGGACGCTGGCGCCGCTCCTCGCCCGTCGGCTCGCCTACAAGGCCGCGCTGCAGCGGCCCGGCCTCGCGCCCGCCGAGGCGTCGGCGCTCCGGCGCCGGGTGAAGATGCTGAAGTGGATCCTCGTGACGGCCTTCGGCTACCAGGGGTACCGCAACGCGCGGTTCGGCCGGATCGAGTGCCACGAGGCGATCAACGCCTACGCGCGCCGCCTCCTGGCGGACCTCGTCCCCGCCGCCGAGGCGTGGGGGTATCGCGTCCTGCACGGGATCGTCGACTCCCTCTGGCTCCGGCCGCTCGATCCCGACCGCTCGCCGGACCCCCACGCGTTCGCCGCCGCGATGAGCGAGCGGTTCGACCTCCCGCTCGGCTACGAGGGCCGGTACCGCTGGATCGTCTTCCTGCCGGCGACGACGCACGGCCTCGGCGTGCCGAACCGGTACTACGGCTACTACGAGCACGACGCGTTCAAGCTGCGCGGGATCGGCGGGCGGCGGCACGACACGACGACGCTGGTCCGGCGCTTCGAGCACGAGGTCCTCGCGCTGTTCCGCGGGGCGCGGGACGCGGAGGGGGTCCGGGCGCGGCTCCCCCGCGCGCTCGCGCGGGCGGACCGGTTCGCGGACCGGCTGCGCGCGGGCGACTGGCCCGTCGAGGAGCTGCTGATCGCGCACCGGATCGGCCAGGCGCCCGGGGCGTTCGTCACGTTCACCGACTCGGTGGCGGCGCTCCGGCAGCTCGCGGAGGCCGGCGTCGAGCGATCGGCCGGCGAGACGGTCCGCTACGTGCTGTGCGACCGACGGAGCCGCTCGTTCCGCCACCGGGTGCGCGTCGCGGAGCTCCTCCGGGGCGACGAGCCGTACGATGCGGACGCCTACCTCGAACTGCTCGCGCGGTCGGCGGAGACGCTGCTCGCCCCGCTCGGGGTCGACCGCGCGGGGCTCCTCGACCGGTGGGCGGTCGGCCCCGCGCCCGAGCGGGGCCCGTACCGGTCGCCCGAGGCGACGGCCCAGGGCGTGCTCGACGGCGCGTGACCGGGAGCTTTTAGACCGGGCTTCGGTCGCCGGTCGCATGGCACCGACCCCCCGACGGAGACCGGCCCCCCGCCGCGACGCGGCCGCCGCCGCCCGCCGGCCGTCCGAGCGGGCCGCGCGCCTCCGGGCGGCCGCCCAGCAGGGCCGGGTCCGCGACCTGGGGCCGCTCGTCACCGCGCTCAACGACCCGATCGCCGGCATCCGCCAGACGGCGGCGATCGCCCTCGGGATCCTGCGCGACCCGCGCGGCCGCACCGTCCTCGAGGTGGCGGTCTCGGACCCGGACCCCGGCGTCCGGGCCGCAGCCGCGGAGGCGCTCGGCGCGATCGGCCGGCGCGAGAGCCGCGCCGTCCTCGAGGGCGCGCTCGGGGACGCGGAGCCGCACGTGCGGGCGAAGGCGGCCCACGCCCTGGCGGCGCTCGCGGAGCCCGCCTCCGTGCCCGCGCTCGCCGCCCGCGCGGACGACCCCGCCCTCGAGGCCCGCCAGGCCGTGGCGATCGCGCTCGGCCGGGTCGGCGGCGACGCGGCGGTCGCGGCGCTGCGCCGGATGCTCCGGGACCCGCACGATCGGGTCCGTCGCGAAGCGGTCCTCGGGATCGGCCGCTCGAGCGTCCCCGAGCTCCTCGCGATCGCCCGCGGCTACCTCAGGGACCCGGCGCGCCGCGTGCGCGTCGCGGCCGCCGTGGTCGCCGGCCGGCATCGGGACCGGCCGAGCGTGCCGCTCCTGCTCGAGCGGCTGGCGGCGCCCGAGACGTGGGAGAAGCCCGCGGTGCTGATCGCGCTCGGCCGCATCGGCGACCCGGCGGCGTTCCCGGCGCTCCGCGACGCCGCCGAGGACCCCGCCCACTGGATCCGGGTCTGCGCGGTCCACGCGCTCGGCGACCTCAAGGTCCCCGAGGCGCGCGCGATCGCCCGTCGTCACCTCACCGATCCGTACTGGTCCGTCCGCGGCGCGGCGGGGATCGCGCTCGGCGCGGTCGGCGATGCCGAGGACCTCCCGTGGCTTCTGGAGCGGCTCCGCGACGAGCATCCGTGGCCGCGGCGGGGCGCCATCTACGCCCTCGGCCGCCTGGGGCTCGCGGAGGCGGCCCCGCGGATCCGGGAGGAGCTCGGGGATGCGGCCGCGGAGGTGCGGCTCGCCGCCGTCTGGGCGCTCGGCCGGCTGGGCGACGACGGCGCCCGGGAGGAGCTCGTCCGGCTGCTGTACGCGAGCCGGCCGGCGGACCCGTCGATCCGGGCGGACGCCGTCGAGGAGTCCGGCCTCGTCTCCGATGCCGACAGCCGCCTCTTCGACGCGCTCGTGCAGGCGCTCGGGCGCCTCGGGCGGGGCGCGCCGGATCCCCTCGTGCGCCGCGCGCTCCGGGACGCGCGGGAGCGCCTCAGCGAGGAGGACCTCGACCGCGGCGCCCGGCTCCCGCTCCCCGAGCTCGAGCTCGCCGGCACGCCCCCGAGCGTCCGGCACCTGTTCGAGGTGGCGCTGCCGACGTCCGTCGACGACGAGGACGGATGAGGATCCGCGCCGCGCGGGGCCGGGACGCGCCGCGGGTCCTCGAGTTCCTGCAGCGGTACTTCCCCGCCGAGGAGGCCGTCCTCGGCACCCGGCCGGAAGGGTTCGTCCGCGTGTTCGCGCGCGTCTACCGCCTCGACACGCGGCTCGTGCTGGGGCTCCTGCGCCTCGCCGGACGACCGGTGTTCCGCTTCCTCGTCGGCGAGGAGGACGGACGGCTCGTCGCGACGACGCTGCTCACGTTCCCGGGCCCGAGCGGGTGGATCAGCATGGTGGCGGTCGACGCCGACTACCGGCGCCGGGGGTTCGCCCGGGCGCTCCTCGAGGAGGCGCGGGCGATCTCGGCCCGGGCCGGGAAGACGTACGTGGGCCTCGAGGTGCTGGCGGACAACGCCCCCGCGATCCAGCTCTACGAGCGGCTCGGCTACCGCCGCCTCGGCGCGTCCGGCTTCCAGGTCCACGAATCGGCCCGCGCGCTCGCGGGGGGGCCGGACCCGTCGACCCCGGCGATCCGCGGATTCCGCGCCGAGGACGCGGCCGCGCTCGCGGAGATCGCCCGACGTCGCCACCCGCCCGAGTACGAGCGCGTGCTGCCGACCCGGAAGGAGTCGATCCAGGGCTCCCGGTTCGTGGAGCGCGCGCTCCACGGGAGCTCCGCCGCCTGGACGATCGACCGCGGGACGGGCGTTGAGGGATGGGTCGCCGCCTCCGTCTCGCCGGCGCTCGCGGCGGCGCAGCTCTCCGCCCCGATCTTAGCCGAGTCGGTCGAGCCGGAGCTCGCGACGCGCCTCGTGCGCACCGCGGGCCGCTGGATCGCGGCCCGCCAGGACGGTCGGGTCGTCGCGCTCGTCGCCGAGGCGAATCCCGCGGGCCGGGCGGCGCTCGAGGGCGGAGGGTTCCACGAAGCGATCCGGGCGTACGCGCTCTACCGGCCGGTCGCCTGACCGCGCCGGCCCCGCGGGCGGGGTCGACGTCTACCTGCTGCCGGCCCAGGTCGGCGGCGGGCTCGGCGACATCGAGGAGGTCCTCGCCGCCGGCCGCTACCTCGCCCGGGCCGGCTTCCGGCTCACGCTCTATCGACGTCCCGGCCGCCCGTGGCCCCGCGCCGTCGACGGCCCGTGGGCCTGGCCGCCCCACGTCCGCACGCGTCGGCTGCGGCCCCGCTCGGCGGCCGCCCTCACCGTCACCCCGGCGTGGGGGGTCAGCGCCCAGCCGAGCCGGCCGGGACCGTACGGCCGGGGCGGCCCGTGGGCCGAGGAGTCCGAGGAGATCGAACGGACCTACGGCGCCGAACGAACGCTGCACGTGAGCCTCGAGGAGTTCGCCCGGACCCTGACGACGGGGCGGGAGGCGCGCGAGCGGTTCCGCGAGGGCGGCGTGGCGGCCCGACGGATCCCGGCCCGGCTGCGCGCGGAACCGGAGCCCGACCGTCAACGGTTCCGGGCCGCGTTCGCGCAGTTCCGGGCGTTCGATCGGCCGAACGTCCTGCACCTGTTCGCCTCGTGGCGACCGGATCGGGCGTTCGGCCGGGAGTTCCCGGCGGCCGTGCCGACCGGTCCCCTCGGGTCCGGTCCGCGGGCGTCCGGCCGCCGGGCGCGTCCGCGGTCCGGTCGCTGGGTCTGGTACGCGAGCCCCGCGTCGGCGGAGGAGATCGCCCCGGCGGTCGTCCGGGGCCTCGCGGCCGCCGGGCGCCCGATCGCCCTCCTCGTGCGCACCTCCCGCCCGTGGCGCCGCCCGCTTCCGCCCGGGGCCGCGGTCGCGCTCCGCGACCGGCCGATGCCGCCGGCGGCGTGGCGCCGGGCGTTCTCGGCCGCCGAGCTGCGCATCGTGACGGGGAGCCGGACGCTCCTCGAGGCGCTCGAGCTCGGCGGCCCGTTCCTGTACTTCAACGGCGTCCTGGGGCACGGACCCGGTCGACGGCGCCACCGACCGGAGAAGATCGTGGCGTTGCTGGAGGCGCTCCGCGCCGCGGGGGCGCCGGCGGACCTGCGCCGGGACCTCGCCGACTTCGCGCGCGGCCGGCGCGTCGAGGCGATCGTCCGCCGGGCGGCCCGGGGGAGCGGAGGGTGGGCCCGCGTTCCGCGACCGGTCCCGCGTCGGGGGTTCGCGCCGGGGTTCGAGGACGCCGGCGCGGTGATCGTGCGCGCGGCCCGCGCGCTCGCCTGCGCCCCGGCCGACGCCGCCGGGGTGGTCGCGGCGCTCCGGGCGGCTTCGAAGGGTTAATCGCCCGCTCCCGATGCCGTCCCGATGCCCGGGGACGAGGCGAGCCCCCCCGCGGTGGCGCGGGCCCTGCTCGGGGACGCCCTCCGGGTCGGGAAGGACGACGAGGTCCTCGTCGTCGGCTGGAACCACACGCTCCCGTGGGCCTCGGCATGCGTCGCGGAGGCCCGTCGGCGGGGCGGACGGCCCACGCTTTTCCTGGAGGACGAGACCGCGTTCTGGCGGAGCTTCGACCTCGCGCCCGCGGCCGCGCGGTGGAGCGGCCTCCCCGCGCCGGTGCGGGCGGCCATCGACCGGGCCGACGTCCTCGTCTACTTCCCCGGTCCCGCCGACCGCCCGCGCCTCCATGCGCTCCCCGCGCCGCAGTCGACCCCGTTCCTCGCCCGGGACGACGCGTGGTTCGCGGCCGCCCGCTCCGCCCGGCTGCGCGGGGTGCGCTGCCTCCTCGGCTTCGCCTCCGACGCCCAGGCCGAGCACTGGGGGGTGCCGGGGGCGACCTGGCGGAGCCAGCTGATCCGGGGGATCACCGACGTCGACTACGGCGCGCTCGCCCGCGACGGCCGGAGGGCGGCCCGGCTCCTCGCCACGGGCCGCGAGGTGCGGGTGACGGCCGGCAACGGCACCGACGTCACCTTCCGCCTGCGTCGCCGCCGGCCGTGGGTCGACGACGGGACCGTGGACGCGGCCGACGTCCGGGACGGCCGGAACCTGTCGGCCGCCCCCGCCGGCTCCGTCGTCGTCGCCGTCGACGAGGGGTCCGCGGCCGGCTCCGCGATCGCGAACCGGCCGAGCTTCCTGTCGCCGGGGCGGGTCGAGGGCGGGCAGTGGGAGATCGAGGGCGGGAAGCTGCGGAACTACTGGTACACCGCGGGGGGCGACGTCTTCGAGTCGGAGTTCGTCCGCGCGCCGCGGGGACGGGAGACGGTCGCGCTGTTCGCGCTCGGGCTCAACGCCGCGCTGGCGCCCGGGGTGCCGCAGGCGGAGGACCAGGAGGCCGGCACGGTGACCCTCGCGGTCGGCGGCAACGCGCTCTACGGCGGCCGGAACTCCTGCCGCTTCCTCTCCTGGCTCACGATCGGGGAGGCGACCGTGGCCGTCGACGGCGCCCCGCTCTGCGACCGTGGGAAGATCCTCTAGCCGCCGCCTCGGCCGGGCCTTCTTCGACCAGCCGACCGCCCGGGTCGCCCGCGCGCTGCTCGGCGCCACCCTCGAGGTGCGGCCCCGCTCCGGGCGGCCGCGCCGGGTCCGGATCGTGGAGACCGAGGCGTACGTCCGCGGCGACCCCGCGAGCCACACGTACCGGGGACCGACCCGGCGGAACCGGTCGATGTACGGGGCCCCCGGCACGCTCTACGTCTACCGCATCCACCAGGTCGTCTGCGCCAACCTCGTGACCCGCCGCGGCGAGGCGGTGCTCCTGCGGGCGGGCGAGCCCCTCGACGCGGACCTCGGGAACCCCTCGGGTCCGGGGCGGCTCTGCGCGGCCCTCGGCCTCGTCCTCGCGGACGACGGCGACGACGCCGCGCGGGGGCGCCGGGTCCGGCTCCGGGGCGCCGGGGGGCCCCGGCCCCGCGTCGCGGTCGGCCGGCGGGTCGGGATCCGCCGGGCCGCGGAGCGTCCGCTCCGGTTCGCGGTCGTCGGGTCCCGGTGGGTCTCGCGCCCCCGCGGCTTCGCGCGGCTCAGCGCTTCAGCTTCGCCCAGTCGTAGCCGCGGCGGCGCGGCGCGCCGCCGAAGCCGCACGAGGCGCAGACCTTCTTCTGGCGATGGTAGGCGTGGCGGCCGCACCGGCGGCAGATGATGTGGACGATCTTGCCGCCGCGGCGTGACGGGGTTCCCTTTCCCATGGCTCTCCTCCTACGGTGAGATGTACACGATCGAGTCGCCGCGGACGAGCGTGAGGGCGCTCCGGGCCGTGACCTCGTCCTTCACGACCTCCTCGGCCGACGAGAGCACCAGGTTGAGGTGCTGGTCGTAGGCGTCGAGGACGCCGCGGTACGAGCGTCCGCCCCGGGTCTCCACGAGCACGCGCTGGTGGAGGCTCTGCTGCAGGACGTCGAGGGGCCGCATCGGAGGGCTCGGCGACATCGGGATGGCTTCTTAAGAGTTGCCGCGGGGGCGCGGACGCCGGGCCCGGGCGCCGACACGCGCGAGGGCGGCGAGCACCCGGAGCTCGAGCGCGGGGGGCGTCCGGCTCGCCGGCCCCCGCGCGATCGCGGCCGCCACGCGCTCCGCGACCTCGTCGGGCGGGCCGCGCCCGGCGACCCGGAGGAACCGGCGCCCGAGGAGGGGGGCGAGCGTGCTGCGGTAGAAGCGCGCCTCCCACGCGCCGACCCGGGCGTGCCGCGACCGGAGCGGGGCGGGGTGGTGCGCGGGGTCGAGCGCGGCCCGCCGGCGCCGCTCGGCGACGGGCGTCTCGAGGAACACCACGGCGTCCGGGAGCGACCAGCCGCCCCGACCGCGGAGGGCCGCGGCCTCGCGGAGGAGCCGGTCGAGCAGACGGGGGTCGGCCGCGCCGAGGCGCACGAGGCCCGCCGTGTACGTGAGCGGTCCCAGCGCGCCCGTGTCCAGCAGCACGGTGCTCCCGGCGGCGGCGCGCCGGCGCGCCGCGCGCAGGCGTCGGGCGTCCTCCCGGAGCAGGGCGAGCTCGAGCGCCCTCAGGTGCGCGGGCGACCCCAGCGCGAGCGAGGGCCGGGGGCGGAGCCGCGCGTACGCCTCGGCGATCGCGACGCCGTGGCCCCGGGCGGCCCACCGCTGGGCCGTCGCGGTCTTGCCGGCGGCCGAAGGGCCCTCGAGGGCGACGACCCGGCCCCGCATCCCCCCTCCCCGACCGGGCCGTCGGCCCGGACGGCCGCCGCTACCCGTCGCGCTATTTATCGCCGCACGGGGTCCCGCCGGCGTGCCTCCGGCCCGGCCCGCGGCGTCCGCCCCGCACCGATTCGGCGCCCGCGTCCTCGAGGCGGCGTCGCTCGCCGAGATCGCCGGCGAGATCGGACGGACGGGCAGCGACCCCGAGGGGGTCGGCATCATGACCCGGAAGGGGCGCATCTTCCCCGTCCGCCTCGACGGCGTGGCGCTGAAGGCGTCGCCGCTGCTGAAGCAGGAGATCCTCTCGGTCGGCGGCGACGCCGCCCACGCCCGCGGGGTCGCCGACCACTCGGTGCCGGAGAGCCCGGTCGTCCTCCTCGCGACGTGGGGCCAGTACGCGCGCCTCTTGCCGAAGCTCCGGCGCCAGCCGTTCCAGCTCGCCGCGCTCGCCGACGAGGTCGAGCGGGCGCTGCGCGCCTACGCGGTGCCGGCGGTGCGGACCGTGCCGGGGGCCCACCGATCGTTCGTCCTCGGCGACCGCCCGCGGGTCCTCGGGGTCCTCAACGTCACGCCCGACTCGTTCTACGACGGCGGCCGCTCCGCGACGCCGGAGGCCGCGCTCGAGCGCGCCGTCCGCCTCGTCGACGAGGGCGCCGACCTGCTCGACGTGGGCGGCGAGTCGACGCGCCCCGGCGCGGCCCCGGTCTCGCCCGAGGCCGAGTGGGCGCGGGTCGCGCCCGTGCTCGACCAACTCCGCGACCGGGTCGACGTGCCGATCTCGATCGACACCCGGCACGCGGAGGTCGCCGCGCGGGCCGTCGCGGCCGGCGCGGACCTCATCAACGACGTGGAGGGGCTGCGCGACGCGGCGAGGCGCCGCGTCGCGGCCCGGACCGGCGCCGCGGCGCTCGTGATGCACATGCGCGGGGTGCCGGCGACGATGCAGCAGGACCTCGTCTACGCGGACCTGCGGGGCGAGGTGTTCCGCTTCCTCGCCGACGCGACGGACCGGGCGATCGCCGACGGGGTCCCCGCGGAGAAGCTCCTCGTCGACCCGGGGCTCGGCTTCGGAAAGTCGGCCGAGCAGAGCCTCGAGCTCCTGCGGCACGTGGGTGAGTTCCGCAGCCTCGGTTACCCGGTCGCGATCGGCGCCTCGCGGAAGTCGTTCCTGGCCGCGGGGGGCGGGGCGTCCGACCCCGCGGCGCGGCTCGAGGCCGGCCTCGCCGCCGCCGTGTTCGCCGCCGAGCACGGCGCGGCGCTCGTGCGGACGCACGACGTCGGGCCGACGGTCCGCGCGCTGCGCCTTGTCGCGGCCGTCGCGCGGATCGGGCCCGCGGGCCCCGACGGGGCCGAGGCGCTCGCCGCGACCCGGCCCGACGACTGACCCGTTAGGCGTCGTCGTCGAGCGGCGTCCCGTCCGTCGCCACGTCGGTCTCGAGCACGAGCGAGCCCTGGTAGTCGCACTTCGGGCAGTGGTAGAGCTGGCCCAGGATCATGCCGCCGACCGGGAGGATGTCCGGCGACCCGCACTGCGGGCACCGGAGGATCCGCTTACTCGTCGTCCGACGCCGGGGCATCGTCCTCGCGCTCGTCCGGGTCCGCGGGCCCTGTCGCCTCGGCGCCGTCCCCGGCGGGGCGCTCCGGCCCCGGCCCGGAGGTCGCCGCGCCGTCCCCGGGGTCGGCGTCGGGGAGCGGCCCGTCGGCCCCGTTCCCGCCGGCCTCGGCCGCCTCGAGCACGACGGCGGTGCGGACCGTGTCGCCCTCGTCGAGCCGGATCACCCGGACGCCCATCGTGTTCCGTGCCTGCGAGCGGATCGTCGTCACGGCCATCCGGATCGAGATCCCGCGCTCCGTGGTGACGAGCACCTCCGAGGTGTCGGTGGTCGGCATCACGGCGACGACGGCGCCGTTCCGGCCGCCGGTCCGGATCGTCCGCACGCCCTTCGCGCCGCGCTTCGTCTCCCGGTAGTCGTCGGTCGGGCTGCGCTTGCCGAAGCCGGTCGACGTGAGCGTGAGGAGCGTCGGGAACCGGGGGCTCACGGGCGCCATCGCCACCACCCGGTCGTCCTTCGTGGCGGCGAGCCGGACGCCGATCACCCCGTACGTCGCGCGGCCCATCGGCCGCACCTCGGCGACGGGGAACCGGACGAGCTGGCCGGCGTGCGTCGCCAGCAGGATCTCGGTCGCCTCGTCGTCGACGAGCGCGACGTTCACGAGCTCGTCGCCGTCCTCGAGCAGGACGGCCTGGATGCCGCTCGTGCGGATGTTCTGGAACTGGTCGAGGGTCGTGCGCTTCACGATCCCGCGGCGCGTCGCGAAGAGGAGCGACCCGCCGCCCTCGAGGTCGTGGAGCGGCAGCAGCGTCTGGACCCGCTCGCCGTCCTTGAGGCGCGGGAGGAGGTTGATCACCGCCTTCCCCTTCGAGTGGCGGCTCCCCTCGGGGAGCTCGTACGCCTTGAGGACGTAGACGCGGCCGAGGTTCGTGAAGAAGAGCACGTTGTCGTGGGTCCGGGTGACGAAGGTGCGGGTCACGATGTCCTCCTCCTTCGTCGCCATCTGGACGAGCCCGCGGCCCCCGCGACGCTGCCGGCGGTACTGGTCGAGCGGCAGGCGCTTGATGTAGCCGTCCCGGGTGACGAGCACGACCACGTCCGCGTCGGGGATCAGGTCCTCGAGCGTCCGTTCGGTGAACTCGCCCACGATCCGCGTCCGACGGGCGTCGCCGAGCCGCTCCTTGAGGTCGGCGAGCTCGCTCGCGACGACCCCGTCGAGCCGCTCGGGCGAGCCGAGGATCGAGCGGAGCTCCTTCGCGAGCGCCTCCTTCTCGGCCTTCTCCGTCTCCACCGCCTCGCGCTCGAGCGCGGTGAGGCGGGCGAGCCGCATGTCGAGGATCGCCTTCGCCTGCTCGCTCGAGAGCAGGAACTTCCCCATGAGGCTCGTCTCCGCCGCCGCCGCGTCGCGGGAGCGCCGGATGATCCGGATCACCTCGTCGATGTGGTCGATCGCGGTGAGGAACCCCTCGAGCAGGTGGAGCCGCTCCTCCGTCTTCCGGAGGTCGAACTGCGTCCGGCGCGTGATCGTCGTGCGCCGGTGGTCGAGGTGCAGCGCGAGCAGCTCCCGCAGCGGCAGCACCCGCGGCTGGCCGTCGACCAGGCAGAGGTTGATCACGCCGAAGCTCGTCTCGAGCGGGGTGTGCTCGTAGAGCCGGTTCAGGATGATCTCCGCGGGCGCGTCGCGGCGCAGCTCGAGGACGACGCTCGTCCCGTGGCGGTCCGACTCGTCGCGGAGGTCGGTGACGCCGTCGATCCGCTTCGACTTCACGAGGTCGGCGATCAGCTCGAGGAGGGACGACTTGTTGACCTCGTACGGGATCTCCGTGATCACGATCTCGTCGCGGCCGTCGCGCTCGCGGATCTCGGCGGCGCCGCGCAGGTGCACCGTGCCGCGGCCCGTCTCGTACGCCTCCCGGATCCCCGCGCTCGAGAGGTATCCGCCCGTGGGGAAGTCCGGTCCCGGGAGGAGCCGGAGGATCGCGTCGAGCGGCGCCGCCGGCTCGCGGAGGAGCAGGAGGAGGGCGTCGACGACCTCGCCGAGGTTGTGGGGCGGCATGTTCGTCGCCATGCCGACCGCGATCCCCGCCGAGCCGTTCACGAGCAGGTTCGGCACCTTCGAGGGGAGCACGAGCGGCTCCCGCAGCGTGCCGTCGAAGTTGTCGGCCCAGTCGACCGTCTCCTTCTCGATGTCGAGGAGCATCTCCTCGGCGACCGCCGAGAGGCGGGCCTCCGTGTACCGCATCGCCGCCGGCGAGTCCCCGTCGATCGAGCCGAAGTTCCCCTGGCCGTCGATGAGCGGGTAGCGGAGACTGAACGGCTGGGCCATGCGGACGAGCGCGTCGTAGACGGCGAGCTCGCCGTGGGGGTGGTACTTCCCGAGCACGTCCCCGACGGTGCGCGCCGACTTGCGGTACGCCCGGTCGTGGGTGGCGCCGGACTCCCACATCGACCAGAGGATCCGCCGATGCACCGGCTTCAGCCCGTCCCGCCCGTCGGGCAGCGCCCGCCCGACGATCACGCTCATCGCGTAATCGATGTACGAGCGGTGCATCTCCTGCTCCAGCGTCCGGTCGTGGACGCGGTCGGCCGGGGGCGTCGGCGTCTCGGGCGTGGCGCTCATGAGAACCCGGCCCGGCCGCGGAGCTGCTCCGCGAGCGCCCGGTCGGCCGCCGCGAGGAACTCGGCCCGCCCCGCCGCCGGGATCGTGGCGCCGGCCGCGACGCGATGGCCCCCGCCCTCCCCGTGCACGGCCGCCGCGGCCGTGCGGCAGGCGAGCGCGAGGTCGAGCCCGTGCTCGACCTGCCGCAGCGTGCCGCGGGCGCTCACCTTCGTCGGGCCCGCCGCCTGCGGGGAGAGGACGAACACCGGGCGGTCCGGCGGGAGCAGATAGGCGATCGCGAGGCCGGCCTGCGTGCCGGCGAGCGTCAGCTCCGGGCTCTCGAACCAGGCGAGGCTCGACATCGTCTCGACGCCCTGGTCTTCCACGCGTCGCAGCCCCTTCAAGATACCTTCCCGCCACGCGGCTTCGGCGGAGCGGGCGCGGTCGAGCGCGGACGGGTCGCCGAGGGCGAGCGCGACGCCGACCCCGGGAACGCCGGCGCGGCCGGCGGCGTTCTGGAGGTTCGACAGCTCCTCCGCGTCGAGCCCCAGCGACGGGACGAACCAGCGCGGCGCGTCGAGCACCTCCCGGAACTCCGGCGCGACGCCGGCCGCCGTGAGCCGCGCCTTGAGCGCGGTCACGAGCCGCTCCACCTCGGGCTCCGTGAGGTGGGCGACCGGCCGTTCCGGGTCGATCGCGAGGGTCGCCAGGAACGCGTCCGCGGCGGCCCGGCGGCCCGAGAGGCCGCGCACGAACGGGTCGATGCTGCCCGCGAGCGCGCCGCCCACGGTCGCCCCGAAGAGGGCGAGCCCGCGACGCTCGACCAGCAGCGAGCGGCGGACGGCCTCGTCGACGAGCCGGGAGGTGAGCCCGCGGAAGCCGCCCAGGTGCTGGCGGTCGCCGATGGCGCCCGAGAGCCCCCACGGCGCGTTGTCCCAGTTGATGGGGTCGAGGAAGATCGTGTACAGCCAGGTGAGCGTCGCCGCGCACAGCTCGCTCATGCCGTCGACGCCCCAGTCGAGCGGGTTCACGAACGCGACGTGGGCCGGGAGGGCCGGGGCGACGGGCACGCCGGGGTACTTGTGGTGGTCGAGGACGACCACCGGATGCGGGTGCTGGGCGAACAGGTCGGGCCAGCTCGCGCCCGTGTCGACGACCAGGACCGGTCCCGGGCTCGCCGTCAGGAGCTGGGCCATCCGGTCCCGCTCGACCCCGGTGAGCGCGGTCGCCTGGGCCGGGTAGCCGAGCCGCGCGAGCGCCCGCAGGGCGCTCGACGCGCTCGCGATGCCGTCGGCGTCGTAGTGGTAGATGACCCGCCAGCGCCCCGGGTGGGCGAGCAGGAGGGCCCGGGCCCGTTCGAACTCCGCGGTGTAGTGGGGATCTGCGACGAATCCGTCGGGGCCCGAGGGCATCACTCCACCTGGAGCGCCGCGCCGGCGGCCGAGTACCGCCAGCCCTCCGGGAGCCGGCGGTGCTGGCGGTAGTACCGCGCCAGGCGCCGAATGCGCGACTCCATCAGGACGAGTCCGCGCCGGTTCGAGAGGTCCTTGGGATGGGTCTCCAGGTGGCGCTGCAGATGGACGACCCGCTTCAACAGCGCCTGGAGGTCGTCGGGGATCTCGGGCGTGACACCCTGCTCCGCGAGGAGCGCGGTGAGGCGCTTGCCCGTGACCGCCCGGACCGAGGGCACGCCGGCGACGTCCCGCAGCGTCTGGCCGATCCGCGCGGGTCCGGTGCCGGACTTCGCGAGCTGCACGGCCTGCTCCACGACCTCCTCGCTCGTGACGGTCACCCACTCGGGTTTCGTGAGCGGGTACGGGCGGTGGGACGCGGCCCGGCCCTTCCGTCCGGAGTGGATGCGGGACATGGGGATGCGGCCACCCGAGCACCCTACTTAACGGTTCGCGCGGCGATGAAATCTCGCCGGAGAAACGGGGTCAGCGGATGCGTTCCGTCTTGACCTGGGCGTCGACCAGGAACTGCTTCCCGTTCGCCGTGATCCGGTACTGCGCGGGGGGCCGACCCCGGGGCGCGAAGTTGCCGGCCGCCTCGACCTCGACGAAGCCGTTGCGGACCAGGAGACCGAGGGCGAGCGCGACCTTCACCTGCCCGTCCTCGACGGGCGGCAGTTTGCGCAGGAGGCGGTCGAGGTCCGCGAGCGTGAGCGTCTGCTCGCGGTGGGAGCCTTCGTGGACCGACTCGGCCCGATTGAGCTGCTGCAGGATGGCGAGGAGCGTCGAGCGGACCGGGTCCGCGGGCTCGCCGAGCGGCATCGCCCGCAAACTACGCGGGCTTCCTCTACTTAAAAGGCGGGGCGCCCGCCGGTCAGCCGATCCGATCGACCCGGCCGATCTGCTTCACGAGGAACGCCTTCCCCTCGGTGGAGATCACGTACCGCGGGCCGATCACCCGCCCGCGCTCCCAGGCGTACTCGGACGTCGTGAGCTCGCGGGCGAAGCCGTTCCCGAGCAGGACGCCCAGCGACCGCTCGACGTCGGCGAGCGTGGCGTGCGGGAACCGGCCCCGGGCCATGAGGTCCCGCAGCTCGTCGAGCTCGTAGCCGTCGACGTCGCGGTGCTCCTCCTCGGCCCGGTTGAGGAGCTTCAGCACCTCGATCATCTCCTCCCGCAGCTCGCGGGCCGCCTCGGCCGGCGTCTCGGACATCGCCTTCCGGAACGCGTTCCCCAGATGAGCGTATGCGTTCGACCGGCACCGACGGCCGTCCATCGGCCTTTTAGCGGACGCCGTCTGGTACCGGGAACCGATGACCTGTACGTGCCGGAACCCGGCGCGGTGTCCGATCTGCAACACGCCGGTCCGGGTGCCTCTCACGAACCTCGAGAACGCCGCCGGCGGCGCGATCCTCGTGGACCGGTTCGCGCGCCGGGACTCGTCGACCTCGCGCGAGGGCCTCCGGAGCCTGATCCAGGGGTGGGCAACGTGCCCCTCCTGCGGCCACACGATCCACTTCGAGCACTCCCGCTCGTGCGTCGCCGAAGCGCTCGCCTCCGCGGGCGTGCCGCTCGGGGAGCGGGAGTCGATCCTCGCCAAGATCACCTTCCCCGAAGGGTGACCCGGGAGACCGCAGCGATGGCCCCCGAGGAGTTCGTCGTCACCCCCTACGAGGTGAAGGGCCGCATCGACTACGAGCGGCTCCGCGAGCAGTTCGGCACGCAGCCCCTGACCCCGGAGCTGCTCGCGAAGCTCCACCACGTCGTCGGCGGCGACCTCTCGCCGCTGCTCACGCGGGGCGTCTACTACTCCCACCGGGACCTGGGCGCGCTCCTGGACGGCTTCGCGAACGGCCAACCGTTCTTCCTCTACTCGGGGCGAGGGCCGTCCGGCCCGCTCCACACCTCGCATCTCGTCTCGTTCGACTTCTGCGTCTGGCTGCAGCGCCGCCTCGGGGTCCGCATGTACATCCAGATCACGGACGACGAGAAGTTCTGGGCCCGGAGCGGGCTCACCCGGGAGGAGACGGCCCACTGGGGGATGGAGAACCTCTACGACATCCTCGCCCTCGGCTTCGATCCGAAGCGCACGCACGTCTTCTTCGACTCCCGGTCGATCGCCGCGCTGTACCCGCTCGCGATCCGCGTGGCCCGCCGCATCCCGTACTCGACCGTCCGCGCGACGTTCGGCTTCGAGCCGAGCCAGAACATCGGGCTCGTCTTCTACACGGCGCTCCAGTCCGTCCCCTGCTTCTGGCCGTCGTGGGCCGAGGGCCGCAGCGTGCCGTGCCTCATCCCGTGCGGGATCGACCAGGACCCCCATTTCCGGCTGACGCGCGACATCGCCGAGGGGCTGGGCTACCCGAAGCCGGCGCTGGTGCACAGCCAGATGGTCCCCGGGCTCCTCGGCGACGCCGCGATGTCCACGAGCGGGAACGCCGCCGACAACGCGCTGTTCCTCAACGACCCGCCGCCCGAGGTCGGCCGGAAGGTCCGGAACGCGTTCACCGGCGGCCGGGCGACGGTCGAGGAGCAGCGTCGGCTCGGGGCCGTCCCCGAGATCTGCTCGGTCTGGGCGCTCTGGCGCACCCGGTTCGCCGAGACCGACGAGAAGTTCGCCCAGGTGACGCGCGACTGCCGGTCGGGGGCGCTCCTCTGCGGCGAGTGCAAGGGGCAGCTGCTCGAACGGATCCACGCCTTCTATCGGACGCACGGGGAGGCCCGGGAGAAGACGAAGGGCTGGGCGGAGTCGACGATCGTGACCGCGGCGCCGAAGCCGCTCTGACGGGCGGCCGTTCAGCCGATCTCGGGGCGCCGGTCCGGGCGCCGCGGCCCTTCCGGGGCCTCGGGTCGGTCGTCCCCGAGCGGGAGCGGCCGGTCCTCGGGCAGGTCGGAGGCCGGCCCGCCTTCGACGGCGGTGAGGAGGTGCAGCATCGGACGGAACAGCGAGCGCTGGGCGCGTTCGGGGTCGAGCGTGTAGGCGCGCTCGTAGGCGGCGACGGCCTCCTCCTCCTCGCCGAGCGACAGCAGGGAGAGCGCGAGCTCGATCCAGCTCTTCGCCTCGCGGGCCCCCTCGCGGGCCCCGGCCTCCTCGACGTGGTCGTCGGAGGCCGCCTCGGCCCGGACGGAGGCCGGCGCCGCCGGCACCTCGCGGGAGAGCACGAGCGCCCGCTCGAACGCGACCGCCGCCGCCGGCTCGTCGCCCGACTCGGCCAGCGCGACACCGAGCCGGTGCCAGGCGACCATGTCCGCGGGGTCGAGGGCGACCGCGCGCCGGTAGGCGCTCGCGGCGTCCCCCCACTCCTCCCGCAGCGACCGCGCGACGCCGAGGTGGAACCACGCCTCCTCGTTGGCCGGGGCGAGCGCGATCGCGCGCGCGAGGGCCGCCTCGGCCTCCGCCCCGCGGCTCAGGTGGGCGAGGCAGATGCCGTAGAACGACCACGCCTTCCCGTCGTCCGGCCGGTCCTTCACGGCCACGAGGAACTCCCGGGCCGCCGCCTCGTACTCCTGCCGCAGGAAGTAGGCGACGCCCAGGTCGAACCGCTCGGTCACGGAGGCTCCGCCGGTCGGGGAGCCCGCTGCGGAGGAAAAGGCTGCCGTCCCAACCGCACGGCCCCCCGCCGGTCCCCGGCCGCGCGACGGTCTCGCATGCCGAGGGGCTTATATGGGTGGTCCCCTGCTTCCTCGCAAGGAATCCCGAGCCCAGCCCGAATCGAGCGTCCCGCCCGTCCTACTTTTGCGACGAGTGTCCGCGCGACGAGTCTCGCGAGGGGTTCCCCCGGAAAGCAACGCGGAACGCGAAGCAAGAGAGGCGACCGAACCATGGTGGACAAACCCCTGACGAAAGTGCGCGACCTGACGCCGAATTCGAAGCAAGTGAACGTGCTCGCGAAAGTGCTCAACGTGGGCGAGCCGAAGGAAGTGATGGGCAAGTTCGGAGACCCGAGAAAGGTCTGCGAGGCGGTCGTCGGCGACGACACCGCGGTCATCACGCTCTCCCTCTGGAACGAGCAGATCGGCACGATCCAGAAGGACGAGACGATCCTGGTGGACAACGGCTACGTCTCGCTGGTGCGGGGCCACATGCGCCTCAACGTCGGACGGTACGGGAACCTCACGAAGTCGACCGACCCGGTCGGCGACGTGAACCAGACCCTCGACATGAGCCAGCAGGAGTTCGAGAACGAGCGCCGGTCCTACGGCGGCGGCTACCGCGACCGCGGCGGCGGCGGCTACGGCGGTGGGGGCGGCGGCGGCGGACGATACTCCGGTGGCGGCGGCGGCGGACAGGGCGGCGGCGGACGCGACCGCTCCTCCGACAGCTACAAGCGCTACTGAGTCGGCCGTCGGGCCGATCCCAACCTTTTCCCCCGCCCTCCGGGGCGGGGGCCCCCCGCCCACCGTTGTATAAATAGGGCGGTCCTCCTCGCCGAACGGCGATGGCGGACGACCCGCGCCGGCTGCGACTGTACGTGCAATCGAAGAAGGCGGTCACGACGTTCTACCGGGCCCCGACCGCGTCGACCGCGCCGGGGATCGGCCCGAACGTCTCCACCTCCCTCGCGACCACCGACGCGGCCGTCACGTCGGACTCGCCCGTCCACTTCCTCTCCGACGACCAGGCCCGGTGCGTCGCGGTGGCGGAGGAGGTCGCGCACGAGCGCGGCTACCACATCGAGGTGATCGACATCGAGAAGGTCGGGCGCTTGGAACGCCTCGTCACGGAGCACCTGCGCTCCGTCTCGAGCTTCCCGGTCCTGCTGACCCCCCGCGGCCAGCGGCTCGAGGGGGTCGCCGAGTTCACGGGCCCGAAGCTCGCGGAGCTGATGCCGACCGAGCTGAAGGCCGTCCGCGCCTTCACCTACCTCAAGGTCCACGGCGGCGACCTCGACCGGATCCGCCAGACGCTCGAGACGTTCCCCGAGGTCCGCGAGCTCCACTTCCTCACCGGCGACTGGGACGTGCTGGTCGTGCTCGAGTTCCCGGCGGGGGGCGCGAACAAGCGCGCGGTCCTCGACTTCGTCACCGAGCGGATCCGCGGGATCTCCGAGGTGCTCGACACCTCGACCGTGGTCCCCGAGTACACGGTGACCAAGTTCCCGATCTACTGATCAGCCGCGCCCCGCGCGCCGCCGCTTGCGCCGGGGCCGCACCGGGATCTCCCGGGGCCGCGTCGCGCCGCGACCGGCCGCGCCGGGCTCCGGGCTCCCGTACAGCGCGTCCCCCGTGAGCGGGTGGTCGGCGAGCCAGATCATCCCGTCCGCGTACGCCGAGAACGCCTCGAGGCTCGTGAACAGCGGGATCCCGAGCTCGATCGCGCGGCGGCGCAGGACGTACTCGTCCTCGAGCATCCGCTCGAACTTCTCCTGGGTCAGCGAGAGCGGCACGTTGAGGAGCAGGTCGATCTCGCCGCGCTCGAGCGCCTCGGTGACGTTCGGGTGCCGGTCCGGCTCCGAGACCTTGTGGAGGACCCGGACGCCGCGGAACCCGCGGGCCGCCAGGAACGCGCCGGTGTCCTCGGTCGCCGCGAGGTGGAGGCCGAACGACCGCAGCCGCCGGGCGACGGGCAGGAGCTCCTCCTTCAGGGACGGGCCGCCGACCGACAGGAACGCGGTGCCCCGCCGCGGGGCGAGCCGGACGCCCGTCGCGACGAGGGCCTTCACGAGCGCGTCCGGGAACGTCGGCCCGAAGCAGGCGACCTCGCCGGTCGACTGCATCTCGACCCCGAGGAGCGGGTCGGAGCCGGAGAGCTGCAGGAAGGAGAACTGCGGCACCTTGACGCCCCAGCGGCCGGGCGGGAGCGGCGCGACGCCGTCCCGCGAGATCGGCCGCCCCAGCATCGCGCGCGCCGCCTCCCGGAGCAGCGGGACGCCGGTCGCCTTCGCGAGGAACGGCAGCGACCGGCTCGCGCGCAGGTTGAGCTCGATGATCTGGTAGGCGTCGTCCTTCACCAGGAACTGGACGTTGAACGGCCCGCGGATCGCGAGCGTGCGGGCGAGCCGGCCGGCCGCCTCGAGGAGCTCTGCCGTCACCTTGGGCGAGGTGTGCCGGGGCGGCAGGCAGAAGATCGCGTCGCCCGAATGGATCCCGGCCCGCTCGACGTGCTCGAGGATGCCGGCGACGAGCACCCGCTCCCCGTCCGAGATCGCGTCGAGCTCGACCTCGTCGGCGCCCTCGATGAACTTCGTGATCACGACCGGATGCTCGGGGGAGACCCGGGCCGCCTCGGTCAGGAACCGGGCGAGGTCCTGCCGGCCGGCGATCACGCGCATCGCCTGGCCCGACAGCACGTAGGACGGCCGCACGAGCACCGGGAACCCGACCTCGTCGGCGAACTGCGCCGCCTCGTCGATGGTCGTGAACGCGCGCCACGCCGGCTGGGGGATGCGGAGGCGCTCGAGCAGCCGGGCGAACTCGGCCCGGTTCTCGGCCGCGTCGATCGAGGCGGAGGCGGTGCCGAGGATCGGGATCCCGAACAGCGCGAGGAGCGGCGTGAGGTTCTGGGCGAGCTGGCTGCCGACGCAGGTGACGACGCCCCCGAACCGCTCGAAGTCGACGATGTCGCGCACGCGCTCGAGCGTGATCTCCTCGAAGTACAGGCGGTCGGACCGGTCGTAGTCGGTGGAGACGGTCTCCGGGTTCGAGTTGAGGACGGCGACGCCGGGGACCCCCTCCCGCTTCAGCCCGTCGACGAGGTTCATCGTCGACCAGTCGAACTCGACGCTCGACCCGATCCGGTACGGCCCGGCGCCGATGACGAGGGTCGAGCCCGCCGGCATCGGGGTCACGTCGTCGGCGTCGGCCCGGTAGGTGAGGTAGAGGTAGTTCGTGCGCGCCGGCCACTCGCCGCCCAGCGTGTCGATCATCCGGATGCGCGGGCGCACCCCCGCCGCGAGGCGGCGGCGGCGCACCTCCTCCTCGTCGAGCCGGGCGGCCCGTCCGACGGCCCGGTCGGAGAACCCGAGCTCCTTGGCCCGGGCGAGGAGCGGACGGTCGAGGGTCCCGCCGGCCACGGCCTCGAGCTCCCGGTGCGTCGTCTCGATCTCGCCCAGCGCGTCGACGAACCAGCGGTCGATGTACGAGACCTTCGCGATCGTCCCGGGGTCGATCCCGGCCCGCAGCCCCTCCAGCACCCGATGCAGGATCTCGGGGGTCGGGCTCGCGAGGTCGGCGAGGATCGCCTCGGGGGCCCGGGGCGGGGAGGGCGGCACGAGGTCCGCGCGCGGGTCGCTCATCCGGACGGCCTTCGAGATCGCCTCGGGGAACGAGGCGCCGATCCCCATCACCTCCCCGACCGACTTCATCGCCGGGCCGAGGCGCCGGTCGGCGCGGGCGAACTTGTCGAGGTCCCAGCGCGGCAGCTTCACGACCACGTAGTCGAGCGACGGCTCGAAGTCGGCGGTGGTGACGCCGGTGATGCGGTTCTTGAGCTCGGGCAGCGTGTAGCCGAGGGCGAGCTTCGCCGCGATGTAGGCGAGCGGGTAGCCGGTCGCCTTGCTGGCGAGCGCGGAGGAGCGGGAGAGCCGCGCGTTGATCTCGATGGCGTAGTACTCGTCGCTCTCGGGATTGAGGCAGAACTGGATGTTGCACTCGCCGACGATCCCGCAGACCTCGACCGCGCGGAGCGCCGCGCGGCGCAGCATCTGGTACTCGTGGTCCGTGAGCGTCTGGCTCGGGGCGATCACGACGTTGTCGCCCGTGTGGACGCGCATCCCGAGCACGTTCTCCATGTTGCAGACGGTGATCGCGTTCCCCGTCGCATCCCGGACGACCTCGTACTCGAGCTGCTTGAACGAGCCGACGTACCGCTCGAGCAGCACCTGGCCCACGGGGCTCGCCCGGAGGCCCCGGCCGACGACCTCCGCGAGCTCGCTGCGGTCGCGGGCGACGCCGCCGCCCTTTCCGCCCAGGGTATAGGCGACCCGGACCATCACGGGGTACCCCAGCACCTCCGCCGCCGCGAGCGCGTCGGCGTACGTGTACACGGCCCGGCTCGGGAGGGTCGGGACCTTCGCCTTCGCCATCGCCTGCACGAACTTCGCGCGGTCCTCGGTGGCGCGGATTCCGGCGAGCGGCGTCCCGAGCACGCGCGTCGCCGTCCGCTTGAGCACGCCGCGGTCGGCGAGCTGAACGCCGCAGTTGAGCGCGGTCTGCCCGCCGAACGACAGGAGGATCCCGTCGGCCCGCTCGGCCTCGAGGATCGGGGTGACGAACTCGGGCACGAGCGGTTGGAAGTAGACCCGGCCACGCCGCGGCGGGTCCGTCTGCAGCGTGGCGATGTTGGGGTTCACGACGACGGTGTAGATCCCCTCCTCTTCGAGCGCCTTCAAGCACTGGCTGCCGGAGTAGTCGAACTCGCCGGCCTCCCCGATCTTGAGGGCGCCGCTGCCGAGCAGCACCACCTTCTTCGGCAGCTCGCGGCTCATGCGCGACGCCTCACCTTGGCGGCGAACCGGTCGAAGACGAAGCCCGCCTCCTGCGGCCCGGGGTGCCCCTCGGGATGCCCCTGGAGCGCGAGCACGCGTCCGGTGCGGTCCCGGAACCCCTCGAGGGTCCCGTCGTCCGGGTTCCACGCCCACGGCTCGAGCCCGGTCCCGTGCAGCGACGTCGGCTCGACGGCGTAGCCGTGGTTCTCGCTCACGATGAGCGCGCGTTGGTCGGGGAAGACGACCGTCTTGTTCTGGCCGCGGTGGCCGTACTTGAGCTTGAACGTCGTCGCCCCGCGCGAGAGCGCGAGCAGCTGGTGGCCGAGGCAGATCCCGAGCGTCGGCAGCGCCCGCGTCGACGGCCGACCGAGCTCCGCGATCGTCGCGGAGAGCTCCGACGGGTCCCCGGGGCCGTTGCCGACGAGGAGGCCGGCGACGCGGCGCCCCTCCCACCGCGCCGGCACCTCGTGGTCGTACGGCAGCCGGAGCACCGAGAGGCCCCGGTCGAGCATCGCCCGAAGGATGCTCGCCTTGACGCCGCAGTCGAGCACCGCGACGAGCGGACCCTTCCGCCCGTCGAGGAGGACGGGGACCCGGGGGGCGACCTCGGCCATGTACTGCTCGTCCTCGTAGGCCGGCGCCCGGGCGATCGCCCGGGCGAGCTCCTCGCCGGACGGCGGGGCGCCGGCGGGATGGACGTCGAGCACGCCGCGCACGACGCCCTGCGCGCGCAGCCGCTCCGTGAGCCGGCGGGTGTCGACGCCGCCGATCCCCACGACCCCTTCGTCGGCGAGCCACCGCTCGAGCGAGCGGCGGGACGTGCGGTGGGTCGGCTGCGTCGTGCCCCGCACCACGAGGCCCCGGACCTGGATCTCCTCGCTCTCCAGGATCGGCAGCCCGTTCGGGTCGCGCTCCCCGGCGGCGGGCACGCCGTAGTTGCCGAGGAGCGGATAGGTGAACGTCAGGATCTGCCCCCGGAACGATGGGTCCGTGAGCGCCTCGGGGTAGCCGACCATCCCGGTCGAGAAGACGACCTCGCCGATCCGGCGTCCTTCCACGCCGAGGCCGACGCCCTCGAACCGAGTGCCGTCCTCGAGCAGCAGAATCCCCCCGAGCGCGGCGCGGGGCGCGCGGGTAGGCACGGCCGTGAAGAACCCGAAGCGACCGAGGAAGGGCCGCGACCTTAACATTTACCGTGGCGGACGGCGCCGACGCGGCCCGCGACGCGGCGCGGGGCGCGGGGAGCCATCAAATCCCCGCGGACGGTCGCCTCGGCGATGCCCGGCTTCCCGCGGCTCCGCGAGTCGTACGACCTCGCCATCGTCGGCGGCGGACACGCCGGGCTCCAGGCCGGGCTCAAGGCCGCGATGCTCGGGCACACGGCCGTGATCGTGGACCGGGGACCGAAGTACTCGCGCTCGTACTACGCGCCCCGGATGGACAACATCCCCGGGTTCCCGGACGGGATCTCGGGGCACCGGCTCCTCGACCTCCAGATCGCCCAGGTGCGGGCGGCGGAGGCGTCGGTCGGCTACTTCACGCCGGCGCGGGCCTCGGCGGTGGCGCGCACCGACCCCGGGTTCTCCGTCACGTTCGAGTGGCTGAAGCAGGTCCAGGTCGCCCGGGCGCGCGCCGTCGTCCTCGCGATGGGCGTCGTCGATCGGATCCCGGAGGTCGACGGCCAGATCGATCCGATCTTCCCGTGGGCGAACCAGGGGCTCGTCGACTTCTGCCTGCTGTGCGACGGCCACGAGTTCCCGGGCAAGACCGTCGCCGTCATCGGCCACGACGCCTTCGCGGCCCGGAACGCCCTCGACATCCTCCACTTCCGACCGGCGTCGGTCGAGCTCCTGACGCACGGACGGCCGCTGCTCGACGGGGTCGCGGAGCCCGACCGCTCGGCCCTCGCCCGGCGGCTCGCGGAGGCGAAGATCGGCGCCGTCGAGAGCGCGATGGTCGGGTTCGACGAGATCCGCGAGAAGCGGTTCGGCGTCCGGTTCGCCGACGGCTCGCACCGCAGCTACGACAAGGGGTTCTCCGCGGTCGGATGGTACGACCTCCACCAGGAGATCCCGCGGAGCCTCGGCTGCCGCTTCGACGCGGACGGCTACGTGGTCACCGACGAGGACTGCCGGGCGATCGCCGCGGCGACGGGCGAACCGATCCCGGGGGTCTACGCCGTCGGCGACCTCCGCAACGGCTGGAACCAGATCCCGGAGGCGTGGGCGACCGCGGAGCGCGCGGTGATCCACGCGTACGCCGACTATCTCTGAGCCGAGGGCGGCGGCGCGGCGGCCGGGGCCGGCGGCGTCACGTCGAGCTGGCGGGCCAGGTGGTCGAGGTCGGGCGCGACGGCGGCGGCCCCGGCGGCGAGGAACCGGTCGGCGGTCATCGCGGAGGTCGCCCGCTCCGACGGGTCGGGCAGCACCGCGTAGAACCGGACGCGCGCGGCGACGGCGCACTCGGCGTCGAGGAGGTGGTCCCCCACGTAGACGGCCCGGTCGCGCGGGACCTGCATCTCGGTGAGGAGCGTGAGCAGCGCCTCGGGCGAGGGCTTCGCGGGGCCGGCAGCGCTCCGGCTCCGCAGGTAGCCGAAGTACGTCGCGAGGCCGGTCCGGTTGAGCGCCGCCCGGGCGAACGCCTCCGAGGCCCGGGTGAGGAGCCCGATCCGGAACCCGCGGGCGCTCAGCGCCCGGAGCAGCGGCTCCGCCCCCGGGCGCGCGACCGTGCGCGGCAGCGCCTCCATCTCGATCGCGTCGATCCGCTTCTGGTACTCGGCCTCGAAGCGGAACAGGGTCCCGTCCGGGGCGCCGGAGTTGTGGATCTCCGCCCGGCTCGCCTCCACGATCTGATGGATCGGCTGCTCCATCGACAGATGGCCCGGCATCACCCCGTGCTGCTGGGCGATCCGGATCACCTCCGCGCGCATACGGCGGAAGTCGTGGTTCGAGAGGATCAGGGTGCCGTCCAGATCGAAGACGGTCCCGAGGAGCGGCTCCAAGAAGTGCGGCTCGCCGTCGCGGAGGGGCATCTCCTCCCACCTCGCAGCGCCGACGTCGCCCCGGCCCCCGTTAAGGGTTTCCGTGGACCGGCACGTCGCGCCGAACCTCACCGGGTCCGGGGCCGGACCAGCGAGACCACCGTCTCCCGCAGCTCGAAGGAGCGGCGCTGCCCGCTGCGGCGGGAGCGGGCGACGTCCACGGACTCGATCGCGAAGCCGAGGCGCCTGCCCAGGCGGGCGGTGATCAGGTCGCCGGGCACGTAGGCCCCCGCCAGCAGGGAGTCCCCGACGACGAGGACGCAGCGCCCGCCCGGTCGGAGCGCGCGGTAGACCCGGTCCATCGCGGCCGCGAGGTCCACGAAGTACCGATGCACGACCCCGTGCATGTCCGCGCGCCGATAGGACCCCTTCCGCGCCACGTTCTCGCGGATCTTGGGCAGGATCTCGTCGAGCCACGGATCCGGCGTCCGTTCGAGGCCGACGTACGCGGCCGTCTCCGCGCGGGGGAGGTTGTCGCAGGCGACCTCCGCCCGTCGCACGGCCGAGAGGTCGGCGTACGATCGGGCGTAGCCGAGCCAGGCGAGGTCGAGCTTGTAGTTCATCACATAGTCCAGGCCGTTCACGTACGGCGGGCTCGTGACGGCGAGGTCGACCGAACCGGCGGGCCACGCCGCGCACCGGGCGTCCTCGCTGCGCACGGTCGCGGGCGGCCCCCAGCGCGGTGCGCTCTCCTTCAGCTCCGCGAGATCGGAGCGCATCATCGCCACCTGGGCCGCGAACCGCTCCGCGACGGGCGGGCCCGGGCGCGGGTCCCGGCGGGCGTAGCCGAGGCACGGGGACCGGTGGAGCCGGCTCGCGGGGATCAGGACGGCGCCGAAGGCGAGGCGCAGCGCGTCCGCGACCGGCTCGCCCTCGGGCGGCAGGGCGTCGCGCAGCCGAACGAGCTCGGCGAGGGTCGACGCGTCGAACTGACGGACGGTCTCCCGGAGGAACGGGAGCGCCCCGCCGCGGCGTCCGGCCGCACGTCGGAGCAGGGCGGCCGCGCGGCGGCCGAGCCGGTCGGGATCGAGCTCGAAGCGGCACTTCACCCGGGCCGCGAGCACGGCGGGGCGCAGCAGCTCGGTCCCCCAGGGCCGGGCTCCGGCGCGGCGGGCCTCAACGAGGGTGGTGCCGCTCCCGGCGAACGGGTCGAGGACCGTCGCGCCGCGGGGGAGCCCGGCGGCCGTGAGGATCCCCCGCACGAACTCCGCGGAGTACCCCTGGACGTAGGGCCACCAGCGGTGGACCGGCGCCTCGTCGTTCGAGCGGAAGGTGATCGGCCCGCGGTACCGACCGAGCGCGACCCCCTGCTCCGCGCGAAAGCGCTCTTCGAACTCCGCCGGCTCGACGAAGTCCCCCCGCGCCTCGAGGTGCTCGAAGCTCCGGAGGACCCAGAGGCCTCGCCCGAGCCGCAGCACGTCGCCCCGGGCCCGCAGTGCTTCGAGCGCCGCCTCGACCTGGCCGGCGGGCCGCTCGAGCCGGGCCGCCAACTGCCGGGCCGTCGCCCCGATCGCACCGGTCTCGGTGAGGGCCGCGCGCAGCGGCGTCGGATCGACGGCGATCGCCTCCGGCACGGCGGCCTACGGGCCCCGGGAGGTAAGAGCCCGGCGGCCGGCGTCCGGGACCGCCCGCGGGCGAGCTTCGAGCATCGCCCGCACCGCGGCCCGTACCTCCTTCCGCCGCGCCCTGAGGGTGTCGGCCCACGCCGTTTCGCCGACCCCCTCCGCGAGCGAGTCGAGGACGACGTCGAGGTCGTGGAGCCGGCCCAGCTCCGCCTGCAGCCGCCGACGGGCGGCCGGGACGGGCGGCGTGCGGAGCGGATCGAGCGCGCGGGCGAGCTCCGTGTCGTGCCTCAGGCTCCGGACCCGCAGGCGGAGTCGGTGCATCCGCGCGCTCGACGGCTTCTTGCGGGCGTCCCGATGCGCCGAGCGCAGCCGGTCCTCGTCGCGCTCGTGGACCCGGCGCAGGACATCCCGGACGTCGCGGACCCGATAGCGGACCCGCGGGGCCCGCCACCGGGCGGCGATCGCCTCGAACAGCTGGGCGGCCCGCTCGGCCCGGAGGAAGGCGCGCAGCAGCTCGCGGCCCGTGCGCGCATCGTCGCGCAGCCGGGTCCGGAACTCGGCGAGGCGCGCCACCTCCTCCGGGGCCCACTCGGGCTGGTCGACGTGGGCCAGCAGCTGGATCGCGATGTCCCGGTCGCGGATCCGCCCGACGAGCCGCGCGAGGCGCTTCAGGCGGCGGTCGAGCGGTCGCAGGCGCTCGCGGGCGGCCGGATCGAGGAGCCGCTCCCAGACCGTGAGCCCGGAGCGCAGGCGACGGAGCTCGCGATGGAGGCGATGGAGGCTCCCGGGGGTGGGGTGCGGCAGCCGGATCACCGCGTCCGTCGCCGCGACGACCTGCTCCAAGGTCCGGTCGAGCTCGCGGACCAGCGCCTGCGGCGGCACGGGTCGGCCGGCCCGAGCGGCGCGCACGGCAGGCCCGAGGGGCGCCGCCGTTGTAAGCCATTCCCCCGCGCGACCCGACTGCTATTTGGGGGCGGCCTCTCTCCCCGAGCGTGGACCGCGCGCGGTCGGCCGAAGGGGTCCGCGAGAAGGACCGGGCCCGCCCCGAACGGGCCCTCGGCGTGATGGACCTCGGCTCCAACACGGCCCGATTTGTCGTCTTCGAGGCCAGCGCGTCCGGCACCGTGCGACCGATCTTCGAAGCGAAGGACGTTCCGCGCCTCGGCTCCGCGACCGGGCCGGACAGCCGGCTCTCGGACGCGGCGATCGAGCGCGGCATCGCGACGGTACGCCGGTTCGCCCGCCTCGTGCGGGAGCTCGAGGTGCCGCGGACCCTGGCCGTCGCGACGAGCGCCGCTCGGGACGCGCCGAACGGGCCCGAGTTCGTGCGCCGGGTGGAGCGGGCGACCGGGGTCCTGCTCCACGTCATCCCCGGCACCGAGGAGGCGCGCTACGGCTACCTCGGCGTCGCGAGCGCGTGGCCGCTCGACCACGACATCGTCTTCGACCTGGGCGGCGGCTCGATGCAGATCGTCGAGGTGCGCGACGGGACCCTCCGCAACTCGGTGAGCCTCCCGCTCGGCGCCCTGCGGCTCAGCCAGCGGTTCCTGGACCACGATCCCCCCAAGCGGCGCGAGCTCGACGAGCTGCGGACGCACGTCCGCACGACGCTCTCGTCGGTGTTCGAGGCGTTCGGCGGGCACGGCTACCGGGTGAACGGGATCGGCGGCACGGTCCGGGCCCTCGCACGGGCCGCCATCGAGCTGCGGGCGTACCCGGTCCGTCGCGTGCACGGCTACCCGCTCTACGGGACCGAGATCGAAGCGCTGAGCGAGCTGCTGGGCGAGATGTCCGCGGAGAAGCGACGGGCGATCCCGGGGATCGGCGGGGACCGCGCCGACGTGGTGCTCGCCGGGATCGTGGTGCTGCAGGAGCTGCTGCGGGCGACCGGCGCGGAGCGGATCGTCGTCTCGGGGACCGGCATCCGCGAGGGGATCGCGCTCGAGGCGATCGGGGCGAAGCTGCCCGCCCCGGCGGCCACCCTCGCGGAGCGGTCGGCCTCCGCGGCCGCCGAGTCGTTCCGCTTCCGGCTCGACCACGGGCGCGAGCTCGCGGCGACCGCGCTCGAGATGTTCGAGCTCCTGGCCCCGCGCGCCGGCTGGAGCGGCAGCGACCGGCTGGCGCTCGCGGTCGCCGCGTGGATGCACGACGCGGGGACCGCGATCGACCTGTGGGAGCACGAGGCGCACTCCGCCTACCTCATCCAGAACTATCCGATCTGGGGCCTCGATCAGCGCGAGGTGCTCCTCGCGTCGATGATCGCCTACCTGCACGAGGGCTCGGACCTCCCGTCGGAGTGGAAGCGGGGGTTCCAGCCGATCCTGCGCGCGTCGGACCTCGAGACGGCCCGGGGGCTCGGGGCCCTCCTCGAGGTGGCGGAGATCGCCCACCCCGGCCGCCCCCGCTTCGTAGTCTCCGGAGGCGGTCGGACGCTGGGCGTGAGCTTTTCTTCGACCGCCGATACCGCGCTCACCCCCCGATGGCTCGAGAAGATCCGCAAGCCCGTCGAAAAGGTCCTCGGCCTGGAGCTCAAGGTCCGTGACGCCTGAGCCGCCCCTGCCGCCCCACGGCTATCCGGGGCGCCTGCTCGTCTTCGAAGGGCTGGACGGGAGCGGCAAGTCGACGCAGGCGGCCCTGCTCGGGAAGTGGCTCCAGTCGCAGGGCTACCGGGTCTTCTTCACCGAGTGGAACTCCTCCGACCTCACCGCCAGCACGATCCGCCGCGGCAAGAAGAAGGGGCTGCTCACGCCCACGACGTTCAGCCTCCTCCATGCGACCGACTTCGCGGACCGCTTCGAGCGGAAGATCCTGCCGCCGCTGCGGGCCGGGTACCTCGTCGTCTGCGACCGCTACGCCTTCACGGCGTTCGTCCGCGACCAGGCGCGAGGGTGCGACCCCGCCTGGGTCCGGAACATCTACTCGTTCGCGCCGCGCCCCGACCGGGTGTTCTACTTCCGTGTCCCGGTCGCGGTGTCGCTGGAGCGGAAGGTCGCCTCCCGCCTCAAGATCAACTACTACGAGGCCGGCATGGACCTCGGGCTCTCCGACGACCTCACCGAGAGCTACGAGCGGTTCCAGAGCCGATTGAAGCGCGAGTACGATCGGCTCGCGGGCAGCGACGCCTTCACGATCATCGACTCGACCCGCTCGGTCGAGCAGATCCAGCAGGACCTGCGCCGCGACGTCCGGCCGCTGCTCGAGGACTTCCCGACGGGGGAGCGTCTCATGCATGACGGATAGGACGTACGGCACCCGGCTCCCCGGGCTCTCGGCGGCCGAGCTCCCCGGGAAGCTCATCGTCGTGGAGGGGGCGGACGGCTCGGGGCGCACGACGGAGGTGGCGCTCCTCAAGGAGTGGCTCGAGGTCGAGGGCCACGCCGTCGTCGACACCGGGCTCCGCCGCTCGGACCTCGTGAGCGGCGAGATCGACCGCGCGAAGCAGGGCCACACCCTCGGCGCCACCACGATGGCCCTCCTCTACTCCGTCGACTTCGCCGATCAGCTCGAGAACAAGATCGTGCCGGCGCTCGCCGCCGGCAGCACGGTCCTCGCGGACCGGTACATCTACACGCTGATGGCGCGCGCGATCGTGCGCGGCGCCTCGCGCGAGTGGGCCCGGGAGCTGTACGGCTACGCCCTGCGCCCGGACCTGGTCGTGTTCCTGGACGCGCGACCGGTGATCCTCCTCCACCGCGCCATCGGCAAGTATGGCTCGCTCGACTACTGGGAGTCCGGGATGGACCTCTCCCTCTCCCGCGACCTGTTCGAGAGCTTCTTCCTCTACCAGGACCGGCTGTCGAAGGAGTTCGCCTGGATGCGGGACGAGTACGGCTTCCACTGGGTCGATGCGAACCGCGCGCCGACCCAGGTGCACGCCGAGGTCCAGCGCCTGGTCGCCCCGCTCTACGGCGGGAGGGCGGCCGCGCCCCGGCCGGCTAGCCCCGGGCGGCGGCGAGCTGCTTCCGGGTGAGCGCCCAGACGAGGCGCGCCGCCCCGGGCTTCACCGCGGCCGGGAACTCGAGCAGCACGGCCCCCGCCTTCGTCAGCCGGACGATCGAGATCCCTTCCCCGACGAGCGCGAGGCCGACGAACTCGGCCAGCGTCGGCTCGTGGCCGACCAGCACCACCGTCTCCCGCGGCCGGGCCGCGCCCGCGAGCCGCGCCAGGATCGGGCCGGCCCGCTCGCCGCTCGCGAGCTCGTCCCACGTCTCGAGCGGGGGCGCTCGGCCGAGCTCGGCGCGCACGATCTCCGCCGTGCGGCGGGCCCGCACCGCGCGGCTGGTCGCGAGCCGGTCCACGCGGTCGAGATGGCGCAGGAGCCCCCGGGCCGCCCGGCGGGTCTGGGTCACGCCCTTCGCCCGCAGGGGACGCCGGGCATCGTCCGGCCAGCGGGACGGGTCGCGGGCCTCCGCCGGGCCGTGGCGCATCACGACGACCCGGAGCGGACTCGAGGTCTCCCGCCGTGCCACGCCCGAGCTCCTCCCCGAGGGGACGCGGAACGGCGGGGAGGGAAAACGGCTCCGGGCGGGCGGTCCGCGCGCTCACGCCGCCGCGAGCACGCGGCGCGCGGTGCCGCGCGGCTCGGGCGCGGCGAGCGGCAGGCTCCGGTCGAGCACGACCTGGGCGATGTCCTCGCTGTAGGCGATCGTCCGGCCGATCGACTCGAGGATGCGTCCGATCGCCGCCGCCGTCGCGGGCGGCATGGTGCCCCCTTCGACCGCGGGCAAGAGCCGGTCCGCGAGCGCCCGGCCCGAGGCCATCAGCGCCTCCCCGGTGTCGAGGAGATCGTTCGCGCCCGCGCCGTCGGTCGCGCCGAGGACCCCTTCGAGGTGGTGCATCGCCTGGCCGTGGAACTGCTTCAGCGAGGTGATCGGGCCGACCGACTGCGGGAGGTCGACGAGCCGCCGCCCGGACTCTCCCAGGACGACCGCGTGGTCGGCGATCCGCTCGAGGCTGCGGGCGATCATGAACGGGCCGAGCACGGGGGTCGTCGCCGGGTCCGGCGCGAGCGTCGCGAGCCGCTGGATGTACCACGCCTCGCGGTCGATCTCGTCGTCGCGGCGCTCCCACGCCCCGTCCTCCCCGAACGGCAGCCGGGACCAGCTGTCAACGGCGTCCCGGTGGAACTCGACCACGAGACGCCCCATGCGCGCGATCCGCTGCGGCAGCGGCACCGGGTTCTCGAAGGCGAGGTCCCGGAGCCGGACGACGCCCCGGTCCTCGGAGACGATCTCGGGCTGGCGGGTCCGGCGGCAGAAGCTGCGGATCACGTCGCGCGTGTCGGAGCGGACGACCGGGCGCTCCCGGACCACGAACTCGCGGGCACCGGCGAGATACGCCCCGAGGAGACGTCGGAAGACGTGCTCGGGCGGTTCGGTCGGCCGGACGGCGAGCTGCGCCGTCCAGGCGCGGGCGGGGTCGGCGGCGGCGATCGGCGGCCGGGGCGGGGCGTGGCGGGCGGGGCGCGGGACCCGACGGGGTCCCCGGGAGGCTTCGGTGGGACGCATACCGAGGGAACGAGGGGCGGCGCGCCATATATAGAATTTCAATTGAGACTATACTCTGAAATATAGGTATATTGGCTCCTCCGGACCCTCCGGCCTCAGAACCGCATGCGCCTCAGCGCGGGGAGGGCCGCCGCGAGCGCGGCGGCGGCGAGGAAGCCCCCGCCCACGAGCGCCGCGAACCCGGGCAGTCCGATCCCGCTCGCGAGGGTGCCGACGCTCAAGACCGCGAGCGTGCCGGCGACCCCGGTGAACAGGTAGAGGTTCGCGGACATCCGGGCGAGGGTCTCGGGCGGGTACGAGCCCTGCACCCAGGCGTACTTCGCGGTGTACCGCATCGAGATCGCCGCCCCGATCCCGGCGAGCAGGAGGGCGGTGGCGATCGCCGCCCCCGAGAGGGGGACGAGCAGCAGCAGGGCGGCCCCGCCGAGCAGCGGCGCCAGGACGAGGATCGTGCCGACCGCCCGCCGGGGATTGAAGTGGCCGACCACGATCCCCGACCCCGAGCCGCCGAGCGCGTAGACGGTCACCAGCACGCCGTACACCGACGCCGGGTGCGGGAACCGCTCGTAGGCGATCGCCGTGATGAGCAGCGGCGGCAGGGCGACGAAGAAGCCGTACCACGTCTCGACGGCGGCGAGCTGACGGAGCGGGCGGCCGGCGACGCCGCGGAACGCCTCCCAGCCCTGGCGGAAGGTCGCCCGCACCGACGCGGTGGGGGCCCGCTCGATCGCGAGCGAGAGCGGCACGGCCAGCGCGAGCGCGAGGAGCAGGAGGACCGCGTACGCCGCGGCGCCGCCGGCGGGGCCGACGAAGTAGAGCAGCGCCCCGCCGCCCGAGTACCCTCCGATCTGCGTGCCGACCGAGAGCGCGCTCGAGAAGCCGTCGGCGAGGTACAGCTGCCGGGTCGGCAGCACCACGCGCGGGCTCACCATGAAGACGGCCCAGACGAAGTCCCACAGGAGCGCCAGGACGAAGACGAGCCCCAGCAGCACCGGTACCGTGAGCGTGCCGGCCCGCAATTCGAGCGCCAGGGCGAGGGCGGCCGCGGCCTGGATCGGGTAGGCGACGAGCAGCACCGTCCGTTTGTCGCGCGCCCGGTCGACGAGCGGGGCGATTAGGAAGGTGCCCGTGTAGACGCCGTACTCGATGCCCAGTACGAGGCCGGCGACGAGGAGGTTCCCGGTGAGCCCGTACGCCAGGAAGAGCACGGCGACCGAGTAGACGGCATAGCCGGCCCCGGCGCACGACGAGGTGCCGAGGTAGAGGAGGTACCGGCGGTTGCTGAGGAGCTCGCGCCAGCCGCCCCGCCGGAGCTCGAGCGCCTCGTCAGGGGCGGGAGGAGCGTCCGCGGGGTCGGGCATCGCCCCCCCAGCGGCCGGGGGAGTTCTTGAACCCCCGCCCGAATCTATCGCACAAACGCGCTCGGCCTACCGGTTGACCTCGACCAGCAGGACCCAAGAGATCTGGACGACCTCCAGGAAGGAGGCGGCGATCGCAGCGATGGTGAAGTAGGCCCCGTCGTCCCCGATCACCACGAGGGCGACCCCGGCCGCCACCCAGGAGAGCATCGCGACCTGGATGACCCCGGTCTCGAGCCGCCGCGAGGCCCGGTACTTCGGATCGGTCGCGCGGAGGACGCGTCGGCTCAGCCGCGTGACGAACGCCCAGCCGCCGAGCCCGAGCGCAGCGAGGCCGCCGCCGAGGAGGGCCGTCGGGGGGTTCGGCACGAGGAGGAACGTGGAGCCGATGAGGATCGTGCTGAGCAGGGCGAGCGCCTGCAGCGCGCGGTCCGCGAGCAGCGGGATCGCGAGGATGCGGGACATGTTGATCGAGATCCCGACGAACAGGAGCCCGGTCAGCGCGGCGGACGCCCCGAGCTGGGCGGCGAAGAAGGTCTCCCAGTCGACGAGCCCCATGACCCAGGTCCCCGGAGGCGCTCCCGTTCAAGGAGTCTTTGCCGCACCGGCCCCGGGAGGCCGGTCCCTCGGGGCGACGGCGACGATGGGCCGGGACGGATTCGAACCGCCGATCTCCGCGTTGTAAGCGCGGCGTCCTCACCGCTAGACGACCGGCCCCTCGCTCGCCCGAGACGACTCCTCCGACATGGGCGTGTCGGTCCGGTCGTGGGCCCGGTGGCGTACGCGGACCGCCAGGCCCCGGTCGAGCTCCGTCATGAGGCGCCCGGGGAGCACGGCCTCGCCGACCGCGGCGAGCCGGCCGTCCTGAAGGACGACCACGGCGTCCCCCGACCGGATGGCGGGATCGGCCCCGCGCACGCCGGGGACGAACAGATCGCCCGCGAGCGGGAGGGACGGGTCCGCGGCGACGGCGAGCGGCGGCCCGGGACCGAACCGGCGGGCCCCGGCGACGGTGAGCTGGAACAGACCGCGCTCCTCGCGGACCGTCGCGAGGTCGACCCGCCCGTCGGTCAGTCGCTGGGCCCACGGGCGGCCCGCCAGCCGCAGCGGGGCCTGCGTGAGCCGCTCGGCCGCCGACCGCCCGAACTGGACGGCCGCGAGCTCGCGGAGCTCCTCCCGCACCACGGCGAGCGGCCCTCCCGGGACCGACGTCGCCGCCGCGAGGCGCTCCGCGAGGGCGCTCCGCAGGGCCGCCCGCTCCGCCGGCCCGGCGCCGCCCCCGGGCGGCACCGTCCAGACCGGGGCGAGCGCGGCCGGGAGCACGGAGCGCAGGAAGCCGTACTCGTCCGGATCGAGGTGGACGACCGCGGCCCGGTACGGGCCGCGGGCGACGAGGTGCGCGAGCCCGGCTGCGACCAGCTCGCGCTCGGGCTCGGACCATTCCCCGGTCACCGGGATGTCGTAGTGCCGGGCCGGCGGGACGTCCTCCAGCTCCCGCGGCACCACGCCGATCGGCGAGCTCACGCTGACGAGATGCACCCGCTCCAGGTGCGGGAGGCCCTCGAGGGCGGCCCACAGCCGGCGGTGGGACGGCGAGTTCCGGTACGGCTTCGTCTTCGCGCAGGGGACGAGCAGCAGGATCGATTTCGAGGGCGGCGGGCGGTACCGCTCGATCAGGCGCGCGCGGAACCGCCCCATCTCGGGGCGCCGGAGCGACTCCCCGAGCACGTACGCCCGCGTCGGCCCGCCGACGACCGGGCTGCGCTCCTCGAGCAGCGACCCGAGCTCGCGATCGGCGTGTCGGAGCATCTCTGCGAGGGCGGGCTCGCTCGGGAGACGGGCCTCGACGAGCTCCCGGAGCCGACCCGACCGCGCCGCGAAGCGGGTCTCGGCGGCCGCCCGCGCGTACGCCGTCCGGGCGTGCCGGTCCCTCGACGGGGCCTCGGGGCCGACGCAGCCCGGGCAGTCGCACGGCGAGCGGCCCCCGAGCTCGTCGGCGGGGATCGCGCCGAGCGCGGGGTCGAGGAACGTACCGTGGGCGGCCCGGAGGCGGCCCTCGGTCGAGTCGGTGAGGTCGATGCCGAGGTACGCGAGGAACGCCAGCCGGTGCGGCAGGGCGACCCGCGGGGCCCAGAGCGCGGGGCGCGCGCCGAAGGCGGTGCGGATCGCGCGCACCGCCGTCAGGAACGGACGGCCGTCCTGCCAGAGCGTCCGGGCGTTCCCGAGGACGATCAGCTCCGGCCGCGCGGCGACCGCCGCCTCGAGCCCGGCCGTGGGAAGCGGGGCGTGCACGAGGAGCACGCCGTCCCGCACGGGCGCGACGGAGCCCCCGGTCCCGAGGACCTCGGGAGCGCCGACGGGGAACGGCAGCTCGAGCCGCTCGACCCCGTCCGACAGCTCGAGCCGGCGCGTGCCCACGGGCGCGTCCTGCGCCGCGATCGTGGGGCCGGTCGCGGTCTCGCCCGGACGAAGGCTCGCGAGGAGCGTGGGCGTCTCGAATCCGAGCGGCCCCACGGTGGCCCGGCCGACGAGGAGCAACCCTTCGAGCCGCTCGACGACGCGCGCCACAGGTCGGACCCGGTCGGCTCAGGCGTCGGAGGCGGGGGGACCGGGCTTCCTTCGGGCCCGGCCGCCGGCGGCCGGCGTCGGGAAGAACGCCTCCCACGCCGCGATCAGCTGCTCGCGCTGCTCGGCCCCCGCCTCCGAGCGCCCGCGTCGGCCGAACAACGGGTCGTGCGCGTCGCGGACCGCGCGCAGGAACTGCTCCGGGTTCTCGCTCGCCCTTTCGAAGCCGTACAGGATCAGCTGGCGGAGAAAGCTCGACCGCCCCCGCCAGCCGATCCGCCGGCGGACGGCGGGGTTCAGATGGCGCTTCGCCAGCCGCCAGACCTCGTTCGTCGTACGGTAGTCGCGGGCCGAGAGGCCGATCATCACCTGCGGCATGGATGCCGTCCCCACGGTTTCCGCGGCCTCTTGTAGGTGTTGGGCACCGCGGGCGGGGCGCGCCTACGCCCCGAGCCCGCCGAAACCGATCGGGAGGAACACGGCGAGCGCGACGCCGACGAGGTAGATCGCGCCCATCGCGAAGTGGCGCTCGAACGGCACGCGGGCGGCCGTCGGCGCCGCGGCGAGGGCCCGGTCCGTCACGAGGGCGAGGCCCGCCATCGCGGCGAGCGCGACGTAGTACGGGCCGCCGAGACCGAGGGCGACCCCGAACCCCGCGAGGAGGATCAGCGCCAGCCCGTGCAGCACCGGGACAAGGCGCACCGAGGCGGGCACGCCGAGGCGGACCGGCAGCGATCGCAGACCGAGCGCCCGATCGCTCGCGAGGTCCCCGAGGCTGTGCACGGTCTCGAACGCGGTGCCCCAGGCGAGGAGCCCGCCGACCGCGAGGAGCACCGCGGGCGGGAGGGCGCCGGTCACGGCGATGTACACGGCGGCCGGCGTCACCCCCTCGACCAGCCCCAGAAAAGCGGTCGTGAACGAGGTCACGCGCTTCGTGTAGCTGTAGCCGAAGACGATCGCGAGCGCGACCGGAGCGAGGACGAACGCGAGCGGGTTGAGGAGGTACGCGGCCGCGACCAGGACCGCGGCGCTCGCGACGGCGATCGCGAGCGCGGCCGCGGGGGAGGTGCGGCCGGCGGGCAGCGCCCGATCGCGGGTCCGGGGGTTCCGCGCGTCGAGCGTCCGGTCGGCCCAGCGGTTGAAGCTGTGGCCCGCGTTCCGCGCGGCGACGAACGCGACCACGACCAGGACGAGCACTTCGGCGGACGGCACCCCGTGGGCCGCGAGCAGCAGGAACGCGAGCGCGAACGGGAGGTTGAGGCCGAGGTTCTGGATCTCGAGGAACTTCCCGAGCTCCGTGAGCCGGCCCCGCGGCGCCGCCGGGGGCGCGGTCACGGCCGCGGGACGCGCCCGAGGCGCGCGAGCGCCGGATCGTCGGCGATGAGCCGCTCCACGCGGGCCACGACCGCGGGATCCGAGCGGATCTCCTCGGGCCACGGCCGCGGAAAGCCGTCCTCGGCTCCCTTCTTGGTCGCGTCGATGCCGACCTTCGTGCCCAGGTTGGGGATCGGGTTCGAGATCGACAGCTGGTCGACCGGCCCCTGGGAGAACTCGAAGTCCCGTCCGGGGTCCGCCTGGAGGCCCACGCGGTAGAGCACCTCGGAGAGGTCGTGGGGGTCGACGTCCGCGTCGACGACGATGAGGTAGCGGACGAACATCATCTGGCCGAGCCCCCAGAGGCTGTGCATCACCTTCCGCGGGTGGTCGGGGTACGCCTTGCGGATCGCGACGATGCCGACGTTGATGAACAGCCCCTCCTCGGGGAGGTGGAGGTCGACGACCTCCGGCAGCACGAGCCGGATCACCGGCCGGAAGATCCGGGTCACGGCCTGCCCGAGCCGGGCGTCCTCCGTGGGGGGCTTCCCCGTGACCGTGGCGAGGTACGTCGGCCGCTCGCGGTGGGTGAGCGCCGTCACGTGGAAGACCGGGAACGGTTCCGGCGCCGAGTAGTAGCCCGTGTGATCCCCGAACGGCCCCTCCACGGCGCGCTCCGTCGGGTCGACGTACCCCTCGAGCACGATCTCGGCCTGCGCCGGCACCTCGAGGTCGACGGTCCGGGCCGGCACCATCTCGACCGGTTCGCCGCGCAGGAAGCCCGCGAAGGCGAAGTTGGAGATCCCTTCGGGCACCGGGGCGAGCCCGGAGAAGACGGTCGCCGGGTCGGCGCCGATCGCGGCCACGACCGGCATCCGCTCGCCTCGCGCGGCCCACTTGCGCAGGTTGTTGGCCCCGATCCGGTGGACCTGCACGTGCAGCCCGAGCGTGGTCGGGCCGTACTGCTGCAGCCGGTAGACCCCCGTGTGGGGCTCGCCCGTCTCGGGGTCCTTCGTGATCACGACCGGGAAGGTGACCGTGCGGCCCCCGTCCTTCGGCCAGCACTTCAGGATCGGGATCCGGTCGAGGTCCGGGGCGGCGTCGACGACCTCCTGGCACGGGCCCGTGCGCACGCGCTTCGGCGCGAGCGAACGGAGCGCGCCGAGGGTCTCGATCGTCCCGGAGAGGTCGCGGACGGCGCCGAGGATCCCCGCCGGCGGTCGGAGTCGGACCAGCTGCTCCACCCGGTCGGCGACCTCGTCGACCGTCGTCGCCCCGAACGCCCGTGCGATCCGCCGCGGGGCGCCGAGCAGGTTGGTGACGACCGGCATCGTCGCCCCGGGCACGTTCTCGAAGAGCAGCGCGGGGCCGTCGGCCCGGAGGACGCGCTGGGTCACCTCCGTGATCTCGAGGTCGCGCGAGACCGGTCGGCTCACCCGGACGAGGTCGCCCGCGCGCTCGAGCTCGGCGAGGAACTCGCCGAGCGACCGGAACGCCATGAGGGCGGGGCGAGCGTGCGCGATTATTAAACGCGCGGCGCCGCCCGGTCAAGGTTCATATCGGAACCTCCCCTCGCGCTGCCGGTCGAAGATGCAGTCGGTCACGCTCGAGTTCCGCACGGAGGACCTCACGCTGCTCGGCCTCGTGCCGCGGGGACTGTTCGAGCGGTACGAGGAGGTCGAGCTGCTCGAGACCCTGCGCCTGGAGCAGGGGTGGCGGCTCCAGCTGCTCCGCGTGCGCCGACGCGGGCCGCTCAAGACCGCGGCCGAGCTCGAGCGCGAGTCCCGCCGCATCCGGTCCCTCTACGGCCTCGAGACGTTCGAGCTCGTGGAACGCCGGCCTCGGACGCGGGACTACATTCTCCTCGTGCGCCAGCGCAACCCCGAGGCGCTGCGCCGGTTCCTCGCGCTCGCCGGCGGCGCGATCTCCCCCACGGCACCGTTCCGCCTCTCGGCCGAGAAGGTCGTCGCGTCGTTCCACGGCGAGGAACGCGCCCTTCGGCGGGTGCTGAAGCGGCTCGACCGGGAGGAGTTCCCGTACCGGGTGCTCCGGGCCGCGGGCCACCCGGTGGTCGCGGACGCCGGCCAGAGCTCCCTCACGGCCCTGCAGGCCCGGCTCCTCGCGCGGGCGTGGGTCCTTGGCTACTACGCGGTGCCGCGACGGGTCACGCTCTCCCGCCTCGCCCGCCAGAGCGGACGCAGCGCGCCGGCCCTCGGCAAGATCCTCCGGCGCGCGGAGGGCCGACTGGTCGCCCGCTGGCTCGCGGCGGAGGGAGCGGTCCCCGAGACCGCCCCGGACCCCGCGGGGGCGGCGCGCGAACCCTAAAGCGGCGTCCCTCATCGGGCGGCGTGGCGTCGCGCGGAGGAACGGTCGTGGTGGAGCGCCTCCGCGACGTGCCGGCGGTGCCGCTCCCGTCTCGGGCGACCCGCGGTTCGGCGTGCTTCGACCTCGCGGCGGCCGAGGCCGCCGTGCTGGTGCGGGGCCGCGTGACCCTCGTCCGCACCGGGCTCCGGATGCGGTGCCCGGCGGGGACGTTCCTCGAGGTCCGCCCGCGCAGCGGACTCGGGAGCCGCGGGGTGCTGATGGCGAACGCCCCCGGGACGATCGACCGGGACTACTCGGGCGAGGTGAAGGTGCCCCTCACCTACCTGTTCGACGGCGAGTTCCGCATCGCCGCCGGCGACCGGATCGCGCAGCTCCGGCTCGTCGCCGACCGCCCGACCCGGTTCCGGGTGGGCCGGGTCGCGTCCGTCGCCTCCCGTTCCGGGGGGTTCGGCAGCACCGGCCGCTAGCGGAACTCCGAGAGGTCCCGCTGGACCTGCTTCGCCCGGGGACGGGGGAGCGCCCCGCCCGCGCCGGCCAGCGCCTGGACCTGCTCGAGCATCTCGTGCATCCGGCGCTCCCGGGCCGAGGCGGCGCGCTGCAGCCCCACGTCGCGCGTCCCCTCGGCGACGAGCACGACGGCGCGCCCGGTCCGGGCGCGTCCGGTCCGCCCCCGCCGCTGGATCGTCCGGATCACGTCGGGGATCGGCTCGTAGAAGACGACGAGGTCGGTCGCCGGGATGTCGAGGCCCTCCTCGGCGACCGACGTCGCGACGAGCACGTTGAGCTCGCCGGCCCGGAACCGGTCGAGCACGCCGACCTGTTCCTTCTGCGAGAGGCCCGCGTCCTCGCCGCGGCTCGACTGCCCGACGAACCGGGCGGCGCGGACGCGGGGGTCCCCCGCGGCCGCGAACTCCTCCACGAGGCGGTCGACCGTGTCGCGGTACTGGGCGAAGACGATGACCCGGGCCCCCGGGTTCCGGTCGATCTCGGCCCGGACGATGCGGACGGCCGTGGCGATCTTCGGGTGCTCGAGGGTGATCCGATCGAGCTGGCGGCGCGCCTCCTCCACGTCGGGATCGCCGAGGAAGGCCCGCTGGGACGGCGTGGCGCGCCGCCCCGGGACCGGGTCCTGCCGGCGCAGGAACTCGCGGAGCGAGTCGACCCCCTGGCTCTCGACGAGCTCGAGCGCGTGCAGCCCCTTCATCGCCGCCGCCTGGGCCGTCACCGCGCTCCAGAGCCGCGCGTCGGAGGTGCCTTCCCGACGGTCGACCTCGATGCGCCGGTGCAGGCGCTGGCCCACCTCGAGCAGGGACCGACGGCTCGCGTCGCCGGCCCCGAGCAGCTCGAGCCGGCGCAGGACCTCCAACTGTCGGGCGACCGCGGCGCGGAGGAGGATCGCGAGGTGGCGCACCTCGGGAGGCACGGGGACGGGGACGGTCTCGAAGCCGATCCCGTGCAGGTACGGGAGTACGTCGGGCGACGCCTCGGTGCGGTACTCGAACCGCTCGATCCCGAGGTTCGTCCACACCTCCTGGATGCGCGCGAGCCGCCCGCCGGGGGAGGCGGTCAGGGCGAAGACGCGGGCGTCGGGCCCCTCCCGGTTCGCGCGCGCGATCCCGACGTACGGGTAGTCGCCGACCGCGCGGTGCGCCTCGTCGAAGACGAGGAGGCTGAACGTGGCGAGCGGGAACTGCCCGGCGGCGAGATCGTTCGCGATCACCTGGGGCGTCGCCACCACGATCTGCGGCGGGTGCAACAGCTCGGCCCGGCGGTCGGGCGGGATCGCGCCGGTGAGCGTGATCGGCGGCGGAGCCAGCAGCGCCGCCGCGACCGAGCGCGCGTGCTGCACCACGAGCGGTCGGGTGGGGGCGAGGAACAGCACCGAGGCGGTCGGCCGCCGTCGGAGCTCCTCGGCGATGAGCCGCAGCGCGATCGCGGTCTTGCCGAGCCCCGTCGGGAGCACGGCCAGGGTGTTGTGCGCGATCGCGGCGTCCGCGATCGCCGCCTGGTAGGCGCGATCCTCGAGGGCGCCGGGCCGCAGCCGCGGGTGCTCGACGGTTCCCATGGCGCCCCCGGGCCGGCGGAGCGACCAGCCCTTAATTAGCGGCCGTCTACCACCGGCCGTGCTGACGCTCGCCGTCGAGCTCCTCGTCGTCGTGGGCTCGCTGCTGGTGCTGGTCTACCAGGGCGTCGCCATCGTCTTCAGCTACCAGATGCCGGAGCTGCGACCCGATCCGGTCGCCTCCGCGGCCGGGCCCCGGCCGTCCGTCAGCGTCGTGATCGCCGCCCGCGACGAAGGGCTCGACCTTCCCGGGACGCTCGATGCGGTGCTGGCCCAGGAGTACCCGGACCTCGAGGTCCTGGTCGTCGAGGGCGGATCGACCGACTCCACGCGCGCCGAGATCCTCGCCCGCGCCCCCCGGGTCCGGCTCGTGGAGGAACCGCCCCTCCCCGCAGGGTGGGTCGGCAAGAACTGGGCGTGCTGGACGGGCGCGCAGGCCGCCCGGGGGGAGTGGCTCCTCTTCCTCGACGCCGACGTGCACCTCCACCCGGCGGCCGTCCGAACCCTGCAGGGGTACGCGGCCCGGGAGGGTGCCGACCTGGCCAGCCTCGCGCCCCGGGTCGAGATGCGGGGCTTCTGGGAGCAGGTCGTGCTGCCGTTCACGGTCCAGATGGTGCTGACGTACTTCCGGGCCCCCCGGGTGAACCGCGACGGGTCGCACGCGGCGATGGCGAACGGCCAGTGCTGGCTCACGCCGGCCGCGGTGTACCGGGCGGAAGGCGGCCATGCCGCCGTGCGGGGGATCGTGCTCGAGGACGTGGCGATCGCGCGCCGGTACCGGGCGGACGGCCGCCGGCTCCGGGTCGCCTGGTCCCCGGAGCTCGCCACGACCCGGATGTACCGCGACCGGCACGAGATGTTCGAGGGGCTCCTCAAGAACGTCCACGATACCCGCTTCTCGGCGGCCCGCCAGCTCGGGCTGCTCGTCGGACTGGTGGCGCTGTTCTGGCTGCCTCTCGGCGTGCTGCCGCTCGGCGTCCTCACCGCGTCGCCGCTGCTGATCGGGCTGGGCGCGTTCCTCTGGATCGCCCTCTTCGGCAAGCACGCCGGGTTCGCCCATGGGATCGGGGGATCGGCGGCGGCGGGCCTCCTGTACCCGGTCGCGGTCGGGTTCTACGCGGTGGTGCTCGCCACGTCGCTCGCCCGCGGGCTCCGGGGGCGGCCGGTCGCCTGGAAGGGGCGGGAGTACCCTACCTCCGGCGCGCAGGGCCCGAACTGATAAGGACCGCCCGATTCCGGCGCGCCGACCATGGCGGAGGCCGCCTCGCCCGTCTACGACCTCGTGATCGGAGGGCGCGAGGTCCCGTCCGCGCGCGGCGAGCGCCGCACGCTCGTCGACCCGGCCACCCACCGCCCGCTCGCCGCGGTCGCCGCCGGGGCGCGCGACGACGCCCGGGCGGCGATGGAGGCGGCCGAGCGCGCCTTCCGCGAGACGAACTGGGCGCTCGACGACGGCGCGCGGAGGACCCGGGCGCTGCAGCAGCTCGCCCAGCGGCTGGAGGGCCAGCTGGAGGCGTTCGCGCGGCTCGAGACCCAGAATATGGGCAAGCCGCTTCGCGAGTCGCGGGCGGACATCGGCTACGTGGTCCGGACCCTCGAGTACGCGGCCGGCCTCGCCGACAAGATCGAGGGGGAGACGATCCCCGTGCCGGGCCCCCGCTTCGACTACACGGTCCGCGAGCCGCTCGGCGTCACCGTGCACATCGCGCCGTGGAACTACCCGCTCCTGCTCGCGATGCGCTCGGTCGCTCCGGCGCTCGCGGCGGGCAACGCCGTCGTGCTGAAGCCGGCGAGCCTCACGCCGCTCACGGCGATCGCGCTGGCGCGGCTCGCCAAGGACGCCGGGATCCCGGACGGGATCTTCAACGTCGTGACCGGCCCGGGCTCCGAGGTCGGAGAGGCGCTCGTCGACGACCCGCGCTGCCGATCGGTCACGTTCACGGGCAGCGGGGAGGTCGGCCGCCGGATCGCGGAGATCGCCGCGCGCCGGCTGGTCCCGGCCACCCTCGAGCTGGGCGGCAAGGGCCCCGTGCTGGTCTTCCCGGACGCCGACCTCGAACGGGCGGCGAAGGGGGTCGGCTACGGCATCTTCGGGAACGCCGGCCAGATGTGCTGGGCCGCGTCGCGGCTGATCGTGCACGAGAGCCTGCGGGGGCCGCTCCTGGAGCGGCTCGCGGCGATCGCGAACGGGCTCAAGGTCGGGCCGGGCACCGAGGACGGGGTCGAGATGGGACCGCTCGTCTCTGCCGAGCACCTCGCGCTCGTGCAGAGGTTCGTCGAGGAGGCGCGCGCGAGCGGGGCCGAGGTCGTGGCGGGCGGGGGTCGCCCGGAGGGGGCGGCGTACGCCGACGGGAACTTCCTGCGGCCGACGATCCTGGCCGGCCTCCCGTCGGGAGCGCGGGCGCTCACCGAGGAGATCTTCGGGCCGGTCCTCTCGGTCCTCACGTTCGCCGACCTCGAGGAGGCGGTCCGCCTCGCGAACGACACCGCCTTCGGGCTCCTCGGCGCGGTCTGGACGCGGGACCTCGGCACCGCCCACACGGTCGCGCGCCGCCTCGAGACCGGGATGGTCGTGGTCAACGAGGCGCCGACGACGTACCCGCAGACGCCGTTCGCGGGGACGAAGGGGAGCGGCCTCGGCTTCGAGCAGGGCCGGCTCGCGGTCACGACCTACACCCGACGCAAGAACGTCGTCGTGAACCTCGGCGCGCCGAAGAAGAAGGGCGCGTAGCCCCGGGTTCGTACGAAACCCCAAAAGGGGCTCGCGCGGGTCGACGGGCGACCGTGTCGGACGCACCGCCGTCGGCGCCGGGGACGTGGGGGGCCTGCCCGTTCTGCGGGGTCGCCGTCCCGGCGGGCGCCACGAAGTGCCCGATCTGCGGGGATCCCGCGCCGGTCAGCGCCCGCGACCTCCCCACCGCGCCGAAGAGCGTGCGCCGGCGCATCCAGATGACCGGCGCGCTGCGCGGCGTCATCGTCGCCGGGGTGTCGATCGCCCTCGCGGTCTCGATCATCACCTCCGTGCTCCAGGGCCCGCCGGTCGTGCCGGATCCTCTCACCACCGCCGGGATGTACGCCCTCGGTCCGGGCAACACGACCGTCCTCTCCGGGGAGATCACCGGCGGCGACTTCGTGATCGGCAACTTCTCCGTGGTGACGCCGCCCGGGGTCAACGTCACGCTCGACGTCTACAACTCGACGCAATGGGGGGCGATCGTCGGCGGCGGCTTGCCGGGTCCACCGCAGTGGTCGACGACGCCGGGCCCGGTCGAGCCGATCGTCTACTCCGCCCCGTACACCGACACGTTCTACTTCGTCTTCGGGAACCCGTACCCGATCTCGTTCCACCTGACGATCGACGTCTACATCGTCACGCAGTACGAGTCGAACGTCGCGAGCGACGGCTTCGGCGACTGAGCGTCCCTACGCGGCGGGGTCGTCGGCGGGCGGGGCGCTCTCGAAGACCCCCTCCCAGCGGCGGAGGTACTCGGACGGCACCCCTTCGGTCAGGAAGACGGTCTTCCCGGCCCGCATGATCACGATGCCGGCGCCCTGCGCCTTCGCGACGTCGATCTCCAGGATGACGGGGGTCGGCGTCCGGACCGTGCCGGCGGCCTTCGCGTCGGCGGCGGTCTTCGAGAGGTGGACCATCTTGCGGTCCGACGGCTTCAGGCCCACCTCGAGCACGATCGTCGCCTCCTCGGTGGTGACGGGGTAGTAGAGGTGCTCCGGGATGTTCTCGGTCGGGAGGTCGAGGGCGATCTCGAGCGTGTGGCCGTAGGTCGCGCGGATCTCGTCGTCGCGGACCTCGTAGCGGCCCTTCGCATCGGTCTCCGCGATCGCGACCAGGTGCGGCACGCGCAGCCAGTGGTAGACGGGGTGCTTCTGCGCGATCGCGCGCACGATCGCCGGCAGCGAGACCCAGCCGTGCGGGTCGACCGGCAGCCCGTACCGATCGGGGAAGTGACGGAGGATCCCCGTCAGGATCCGCCCGAGGTGGTCGAGCTCCCGATCGTTCATCAGGAACCGGCCGGGCTGCCCGCAGACCGGGCACGACTCCGCGCGGAAGTACCCGTGCTGGGAGCACTCCTTCAGCATCGACGGCGCCCCGTCAGGCCTTGACCTTGTCCGCCTTCTTCTCGAAGTCGGCGAGCAGGTCCTCGTAGAGGTCGGTGAGGTCTTTGAGCACCCGCTTCAGGATCTGCTGGGGCTTCTCGCCCTTCGTCTTGAGCAGCAGCGTGGGCCGGTCCAGGTACGGGTGGCCCAGGTAGTAGCGGGCCTCCACGACCTTCTCCTCCTTCTGGAGCGCCTCGACCAGCGGGATGAGGAGGGTCTCCTCGCCCTTCGGGAACTCGACCCGGAGGAGATCGTGCTCCTTTTCGACGACCCTGAGCTCCATCGGCGACCCCGGAGGCGGGGCCACCGTCGTCCACTTCTTAAGCGTGGCGGGACGGACCGCGCGTTTCCCCTCGAGAAGCGGGCCGTTTTCCGACGCCCATATATGCCGGGTCGCCTCCCCCGGGCGCGATGCGGTTCCTGGTCGTGGGGGGCGGGGCCCGCGAGCACGCGATCGCCGCGACCCTGCACCGCGCCGGGGCCGAGCTCGCGGTGGTGAGCCCCCACGCCAACCCGGGGCTCGATCGGCTCGCCGCGCGGACCCTGCGGGCCGAGGTGACCGAGGCGGAGCGGATCGTGGCGTTCGCCCGGACGGGCCGGGTCGAGTGCGCGGTCCTCGGCCCGGAGGCCGCCCTGGCCGCGGGCGTCGCCGACGCGCTGCGCGCGGCGGAGATCCCCACGGTCGGACCGTCCCGGGCGGCCGCCCAGATCGAGACCTCGAAGCGGTTCGCCCGCGACCTCCTCGCCCGTCACGGGATCGACGCGCAGCCCCGCTGGACCGCGCCCGCCGCCGTCGAGGACGTCGACCGGGCGATCGCGGAGATCGGCGCGCCGTTCGTCGTGAAGCCGAGCGGCCTCACCGGCGGGAAGGGCGTCTGGGTCCAGGGGTCCGACTTCGCCGACGCGCACGAGGGGGCGATCTACGCGAAGTCGATGCTGCTCCAGGGCGGCGGCGTCGTGATCGAGGAGAAGCTCGAGGGGGAGGAGTTCAGCCAGATGGCGTTCGTGACGGACTCCGGCCTCTACCCGATGCCGGCGGTGCAGGACTTCAAGCGGGCGCTCGAAGGCAACCGCGGCGGCAACACCGGCGGCATGGGGTCGTACTCCCAGCGCGACCACCTGCTGCCGTTCCTCTCCGGCGAGGATCGCGACCGGGCGCTCGACGTGATGCGCCGGACCGTGGCCGGCCTGCGCGCGGACGGCCTCCCCTACCGCGGCGTCCTCTACGGTGGCTTCATGCTGACCGCGCGCGGCCCGGTGCTCGTCGAGTACAACGCCCGGTTCGGCGACCCGGAAGGGATCAACGCGCTCACGCTGTACGAGGAGGGCAACTTCGCCGAGCTCCTGTTCGGCGTCGCCTCGGGCCGCGTCGACCCCGAGCTCGTGCGCTTCCGCCTCCGATCGACGGTCGTGAAGTACCTCGTGCCGCCCGGCTACGGCGATCGCCCGCGCGCCGGAGGGCTCCTGTTCCTCGACGCGGGGGCGATCGAGGACGCCGGCGTCCACGTCTTCTACGGCAGCGTCGAGGCCGCCGGCCCCGGCACCGTGAAGCTCGGGAGCTCGCGCGGGGTCGCCCTGGTCGGCGAGGCGAGCGCGATCCACGAGGCCGGCGCCCGCGTCGAGGCCGCGCTGAGGTTCGTGCAGGGGGACTACTACGTCCGGCACGACATCGGCACGAAGGAGGACCTCACGCGACGCTGGGAGCACATGCGCCAGCTGAGGGCCCCCGGGGCGAAGCCGTCGCCGATCCCGCTCTCCGTCGCGCCGCCGGACCATCCGCCGTCGAGCGCCGGACCGCCGGAGCAGCTCCTCGGCTGACGGCGCCGCGAAGCGTCAAATACGCCGCCCCCGCTAGACGGCCTCTCCCATGTTCTGCCCGAACTGCAAGCGCCTCATGCGCCCGGACCGTCCGATGGGCGTCTGGCGGTGCTCGGCCTGCGGCGCGACCGTGCCGCTCGGGAAGGGCGTGGAGGTCGGGCGCTCCGTGCCGAAGGCCCGGGAGGTCGAGGTCGTCGACGGGAAGGTGGCGACCCTCCCGAAGACGGAGGAGCTGTGCCCGAAGTGCGGGAACGGCGAGGCGTACTGGGTGCTGCGCCAGACCCGGGGCTCCGACGAGCCCGAGACCCGCATCTTCGAGTGCACGAAGTGCGGGCACAAGTGGCGGGAGTACCAGTGATCGAGCCGCCGTTCGACCCGGTCGCGGCGGCGTTCGCGCCGGACGCGGTCGGCCGGCGCGTGAAGCTCCGCGGCTGGGTGCTCCGCTCGCGGTCGTCGGGCGGCATCCTGTTCCTCGTCCTGCGGGACCGCACGGGCGCCGTGCAGGTGACGGGCCGCAAGGACGCCCTCGGGCCGGCGGTCTTCGACGCCGTGGAGCACGTCCAGAACGAGGGGGCGATCGCGGTCGAGGGGACCGTCGCCGAGGACCGGCGGGCGCCGGACGGCCGCGAGGTCCGCGCGGAGCGGTTCGAGGTGATCGACCCCGGCGCGCCGTTCCCGATCTGGTCCGACCAGACCGAGGAGTTCCAGCTCGACCAGCGGCACCTCGCGATCCGCTCCCAGGAGCTGGTCGCGACGTTCCGGGTGAAGGCGGAGGTGCTCCGCGCGCTGCGCGAGTTCCTCGCCCAAGAGGACGTCCTCGAGATGACCCCGCCGATCCTCTCGGGGAACGCCGCCGAGGGCGGCGCCGAGGCGTTCGAGATCGACTACTTCGGCCGTCCGGGCTACCTCGGGCAGACCGCGCAGCTCTACCTCGAGGCGCTCCTCGCCCCGCACGAGCGGGTCTACTCGCTGACGCCGTCGTTCCGCGCGGAGAAGTCGCGGACCCCGCGCCACCTCACCGAGTACCAGCACCTCGAGGTCGAGCTCGCCTGGTGCGACCTCGAGGGCCTGCTCGCCTTCATCGAGCGGATGTTCGTCGCGGTCGCCCACGCGGTCGCCGACCGACGGCCCCGCGAGCTCGCGCAGCTCGGGCGGCCCCCCGAGGAGCTTCGGGCGATCGTCGCGCCGTTCCCCCGCCTCGAGTACGAAGCGGCGCTCGAGCGGCTGAAGGCCCAGGGGTTCCCCGTCGCGTGGGGGAGCGACCTCGGCGCGGCCGAGGAGCGCGCCCTGACCCTCGAGTCGCGCCAGCCGGTCTTCCTCGTCCACTTCCCGCGCGAGGCGAAGGCGTTCTACATGCTGCGCTCGCCCCACGACCCGCGCACGGTCGAGGCGGCCGACCTCCTGGCGCCCGAGGGGTACGGCGAGGTCGTCGGCGCCTCCTGCCGCGAGACGGACATCGCGCGGCTCACGGCCCGCCTCCGCGAGATGCACGTCGACCCCGCCGGCTACGAGTGGTACTTCGACCTCCGCCGCCACGGCAACGTCCCGCACGCCGGCTTCGGGATCGGCATCGAGCGGTTGCTGCGCTGGATGCTCCGCCGCGAGCACATCCGCGACACGACGCCGTTTCCCCGCACCCCGTCGCGCCACACCCCGTGACGGCGTCGCTCCGAGGGTAAGGCTCAATAGGCGGGCGCGCTCTCGCCGCGTCGCTCCCTCGCCGGTGCGCCGCGCGCGGGACGGCGGCACGGGACACGACCGTGGGGGCAGAACGAACCAGCGAGGGCGCCGGGCGCCCGAACGGCGCCGGGGCCGTCCCGATCGCGGTCGAGCGGATCACCCACCAGGACGTGCCCGCGATCTGCGGGCTCTACAAGCGCGTCTGGGACACGGACCGCAGCGGCGTGCCGGCCGAGCTCGTGAAATCCTGGCAGCCGACGCCGCTCGAGTTCACGAGCTGGATGGAGGGCGTCACGTACTTCGCCGCCCGACGCGACGGCAAGGTCGTCGGCGTCGTCGGCTGCGAGATCCGGCGCGGCGCCTGCCACCTCGTCCACCTCGCGGTCGATCCCGACCATCGGCGCGCCGGGGTCGCGACGGGGCTGATCGCGGCGTCGGTCGAGTGGGCGAAGCACGCGAACGCGCCGGTCGTCTGGGGCGACACGCTCGCCCGGTTCGGGGCGGCGGCGGCGCTCCTGAAGCACCTCGGCTTCACCGAGTGCGGGGTGCTGCACCGGCACGAGTACAACGAGGACGTCCGCCTCTTCGAGCGGATGCTCTAGGGCGTCTCACCGCGCGCGGGCCGCGCTGCGGCCGGGCCGGCTCGGCGAGGAGCCGTGCCGCTGCTGGAGCGCGCGCAGGCGGCGCAGCCCGTCCTCGGGCCGCCCCTTGAAGAACTCGCGGGCCCCCTGGGCGAGCTCCATCGCCTCGAGCTCCGTGGCGATGCCGTGGGCACGCTCCTCGAGGAGGTAGTCGCCGTACTCCGAGATGTACCGCGGGAGCCCCGCCTTGAGGCGGTTCACGGCCTGGAGCCGCAGGGCGCGGATCTGCTGCTTCAGCGACGCGAGCTTCCCGGCCCGGAGCTCCTTCTCGAGGTCCTCCCCGACCTCCCCCGCGTCCTGCGGGGGATCGACGCCGAGCGCCTGCATGTCCTTCAGGAGCGCCACGACCCGCTCGAGCTCCTCCCGCGCCTGGTCGAGGTGCCGCTCCTTGAGCGCGATCACCCGGTCGACCTGGTGGTAGGCGGCGAGCGCCTGCGCGATGTCGCCGGTGCGGGCGGCGTGGAGGGCGTCCTCGATCTGGTCGCGCTCGAGCCGGCTGTCGACGGCGTACGCCTCGAGCCGCGCGAGGCGCGACTTGGTCCCGCGCTCCCACTCCTCGAAGGCGGCGACGATGCGACGCTGGGCGATCCGCTCGATCCCCCGGACGACCTCCGCCCACGGCTCGGGGTTCGGCGCCGTCCGCGCGGCCTCCTCCGCCCACGGGGGGAGCCGGGGCATCTCCACGCCGAGCGGCTGCGCCGCTTCCGCCCACTGGGCGATGCGGGCGAGGCGCCGCGTCAGCTCGCCGCCGAACGGGTTGGCGGCCGGGGGGGCGGCCCGTCGGGCCGTCGCCCGGGGCCGGGCGGGGGCCTCGGCCGCCGCCGGCGGGGCGCCGATCGGCTCCAGCGTCCGGTGGCAGACGGGGCAGACCAGGACGTCGGCGGGGATGGAGGCTCCGCAGTACGGGCAGAGCACGACCGCGTCGGCCATCGAAGCTCACGTAGGTATGCAGGGGGTGAGATTTGAACTCACGAACTCCTACGAGACCAGGACCTCAACCTGGCGCCTTTGACCAAGCTGGGCCACCCCTGCACGACCCCTCGCGCGTACGGAGGTTGGCCGATAACCTTTGCGAGCGCGGCGTCCCCCTCGGGACTCCGCAGGCGGACGCCGCCGCAAAAAGCCTTGTACGGACGCGCCGTCGCGCCCGACCCATGGCGGCGGACCGCGACCCCGGGCCGACCGTGTTCATCGGCACGAAGCCGACGATGACGTACGTCTTCCTGGTCGTCACCCAGCTCAACTCGGGCGCCGGGCCGGTCGTGGTCCGCGCCCGGGGGAACGCCATCGGGAAGGCGGTCGACGTGGTCGAGGTCGTGCGCCGGCGCTTCCTGACCGGCCAGGTCGAGGTGGGCCGGATCGCCATCGACACCGAGCGGCTCACGAACCGCGACGGCCGGGACGCGAACGTCTCGTCGATCGCGATCCCGCTCACCCGCGTCGGTCCGGCGCCGGGGCCCGGCGCAGCACCCACGTCCCCGCCATGAGGTCGCCGAGCCGCTGCCGCTCGCTCGTCACCGCCATCACGAGGATCCCGACCGTCCCGAGCAGCGCGATCCCGCCGGCGACGAAGGCGAGCATGATGGCGAAGGCGAAGACGCCGGTGGGCAGCGGGAGTCCGAGGATCGCGATCGACGCCGCGCCGCCGCTCTTCGTCAGGAACGCGACGGCCACCGCGCCGCCGAGGCCGACGAGCGTGAGCGGGCCGAGGAGCGGGGCGTCCCGGACGAGCAGCGCCCGCAGGCCCGGCCGCGCGAGGGCCCGGTCCCGGACGATGAGCCCGAGCACCCACTTCCCGACCGACGTCCCGCCGAGCCGCTCGGCGAGAACGAAGTAGAGGTAGGCGACCGCGACGAACCCGAACGCCGCCGCGTTGTAGACGACGCCGTCCAGGAGGGTCGCGAGGTTCCCGGGGGTCGCGAGCGCGAGCGCGGCGAACAGCGCGAGCGCCGGGGCCGAGACGACGGCGAGGTCGACGACGAACGCGATCATGCGCTGGCCCACGGTCGCGAACCGGCGCGCCCCGAGCTCCTGGCCGAGCTGCACCATCCAGCGGGCGGTGAGCCAGCCGCGGTACGACTCCCGACCGTCGGCCGCCCCGCGCGCGGCCGCCGCCGCGAGGTTCGCGTCGTCGCTCACGATCCAGCCGGGGACGGGCAGGGCGGCCCACGGCCGGGCGGGGTCGGGCGGCGGGAGGTCGAGGAGGCGCGCCGACTGCACGGCCGCGTCGTGGGACGCCGCGGACGCCCCGCGGAGGGCGGCCGTGCTGTCGCCCTCGACGCCGGTGCGGAAGGCGCCGAGGAGCACCTTCCAGGGGCCGGGCGCCGGGGCGGGGAGCGGCGGTCCGACCGGGGCGTACCCTCGGCCGAGGAGCCGGTGCGTGCCGTACGCCGCCGCGAGCCCGAGCAGGCCCGAGAGGTACACGAGGTCGAGCACCCCCGCGCCGCCGACCGTGTAGAGACCGCTCGGGCCGCTCCCGTAGAGCGGCGGCTGGCGGAGCGCGTCCGCGCCGACGAGCACCCCGAACGTGGAGGCGAGGTACGCGGTGGGGAGCGCGAACCCCTCCGCCCCGGGCCACACGCGGGGGGCGATCAGCCCGGCCGCGATCCCGGCGAGGAGCGGCGGCAGGAGGAAGATCGGGAACGACTCCTCGATCCCGACGCCGGGGATCGCGGTCGAGGCGAGGAACGTCGCCGCCATCACCCCGAAGGTGAGCCCGAGCGGCGCCGCGACCCGGCGGAGCGGGCCGCTCCGCGTCGCCCCGACGGCGAGCGCGACCGTCGCGATCGTGGCGACCGCGACGACCAGCACGTTCTGGCCGGCGGCGGTCCCGCCCACGGCCGCGCCGGCCGCCCGGGCGATCGGGTCGGCCGCCGGGAGCACGAACCCGAGTCCGACCCCTCCCACGAGGGCGAGCAGCCCCAGGTACCGCCCGAGGGAGCGTCCGACGGGGGGCGCGAAGCGCGCGAACGCGAGGCCGCAGACGAGCAGCGGGAACATCGCCCCCGCGAAGCTCACGGCGAGCCAGTCGCTCCCGATCGGCGCGATCGGCAGCAGCGCCAGGGTCGCGAGAAAGGCGCCGGGCACCAGGAGCCAGAACGTACGCCGCCCGAAGCCCACGCTCTCCGCGAACTCGGGATGGCCGAACGCGAGCAGGAAGAGGAGCGCCCAGAGCACGCCGGGGAGGGCGACCGAGATGGCGTTCCCCGCGGTGTCGAACGCGAGGGCGCCCGGGTCGATCATGGCGGGGGTCGGGCGAGGCCCGCGGCACACCTAAACGTTTTGTCGGCGGCCCCGGTCGGACGGTCGATGGCATCGCACCGCGTCGAGCAGGACTCCCTCGGGCGCCGCGACGTGCCCGCGGACGCGTACTGGGGGATCCAGACCCTGCGCGCGCAGGAGAACTTCCCGGTGAGCGGCCTCCGGGCGTCGCGCCACCTCATCCGCGCCTACGGGCTCCTCAAGCTCGCGTGCGCCCGGGCGAACGCGGCCCTCGGCACGCTGCCCCGCGAGATCGCACCCCCGATCGAGCAGGCGGCCGAGGAGGTCGCGGCCGGGACGCTCGACGCGCAGTTCGTCGTGGACGTCTTCCAGGCCGGCGCCGGCACCTCGTTCCACATGAACGTCAACGAGGTGATCGCGAACCGGGCGCTCGAGCTGCTGGGGAAGCCCCGCGGCGAGTACGCCACGGTGAGCCCGAACGACCACGTGAACCGGGGCCAGTCGACCAACGACACCTACCCCACGGCGGCGCAGGTCGCGGTCCTCTTCGCGCTCGCCGAGGTCGAGCGGTCGGTCCGCACGCTCACGGAGAGCCTCCGGCGCAAGGGCACCGAGTTCGCGCGCGTGCCGAAGTCGGGGCGCACGCACCTCAAGGACGCGATGCCCGTGACGCTGGGGGCGGAGTTCCACGCCTACGCCACCGCCCTGGAACGGGTGGTCGAGACGCTCCCCGCGGTCACCCGCGCGCTCGCGGAGGTCCCGCTCGGCGGGAGCGCCGTGGGCAGCGGGGTCAACACCGTCCCCGGCTTCCGGGCCCAGGCGGTCGCCGAGCTCGGGCGGCTCGCCGGGGTTCCCCTCCAGATCGCCCGCGATCCGTTCGAGGGCATGCAGAGCCGCTGGGCGCTCGGGGCCGCCTCCGCCTGGCTCCGGACCCTCGCGCTCGAGCTCGTCCGCGTCGCGAACGATCTCCGGCTCCTCGCGAGCGGCCCGCAGACGGGGTTCGACGAGCTTCGGCTCCCCGAGATCCAGCCGGGGTCGTCGATCATGCCCGCCAAGGTGAACCCGTCGGCGGCGGAGTGCCTCGACATGATCGGCTTCCACGTGGCGGGCGCGGACCTCGCCACCGCCCTCGCGGTGCAGGCGGGCCAGCTCGAGATCAACGTGATGATGCCGCTCGCCGCCTACGAGGTGCTGTTCGCGAGCGAGATCGTCGCGCGGTACCTGCCCGTCTTCGCCCGCAGCTGCGTCGACGGGATCACGGCGAACACGACCCGGACCGAGCGGTACCTCGTCGAGTCGGCGGCCCTCGCGACGGCCCTGACGCCGAAGCTGGGGTACCTCGCCGTCGCCGAGCTCCTCCACGAGGCGGAGCGGACCGGGACGCCCGTGCGGACGCTCCTGCTCGCGAAGCACCTGCTCACGGCCGAGGAGATCGAGGCGCTCCTCGGTCCCGCGGCGCTCCTCAAGCTCGCCGAGCCGGTGCGGTAGCGCGCCCCCTCTACCGTTATCTCTCCGCGTGGGCCGTCCCCACGTCCGGCATGGCGACGATCGAGGAGGCCGCCCTCTCGCTGGGCAACCAGCTCTCCGACGAGTTCCGTCGGGCCGCCGAGGTGCTCGGCAAGGTCGGGCTCACGCAGTACGAGGCGCGGGCGTACATCGCCCTCGTCGCCCGCGGGGTCGGCGACGCCTCGACGCTCGCCACCGCGGCCGGCATCCCGCGCACGAGCGCCTACAAGGTGCTGGAGTCGCTCGCCGCGAAGGGGTACGCCCAGCCGACCGGCGGCAAGCCGATCCTGTTCCGCCCGACGCCGCCGCTCGACGTCGCCGAGACGCTCAAGGGGGCGATCCAGGACGTCTTCGAGCAGCTCGCGGTCCTCCACCGGGTCGTCGCCGAGCACGGCGAGCCCCAGTTGGTCTACCTGCTGTCGGGCCGGGAGAAGGTCGTCGCCAAGGTGGGGGACCTCCTCGAGCAGTCGACCCGGACGTTCATTCTCACGACCCCCCAGGTCGCCGAGGTCCGCGACGAGCTCGGCAAGAAGATCCAGCACGCCGTGAAGCGGGGGGTCCGCGTCACGTTCGTCACCGCGCCCCTGCAGCGGGTCCCCGAAGGCGTCGAGTACGTCCCCCGGGAGAACCTGCTCGCGACGGAGGTGCTCGCCGACGGCGAGCACGCGCTCCTGGCGGCGCCCGGGCTCGACGCCTGCGGCTTCACCGACAACCCGATCCTGATCGCGCACCTGAAGCAGTTCCTCGAGGTCATCCTCGAGAAGGGGCCCGGCGGGACGCCGCCGTAGCGGCGATGGGCCGCCCCCGCCCCCCGCCCCCCGCCGAGCGCGTCCGCGCGCGGCTGCGCGCGGCGGCCGGCGCCCGGGTCGCCGCGGCGATGCCGGCGGGCTACCAGCGGCTCGGCCACGTGCTCGTCCTGCGCCTGCCGCCGACGCTCCGCCCGTACCACGCGCTGTTGGGCGCGGCCTGGCAGGACGAGCTCGGCGTGGCGACCGTGCTCGTGCGCGCCGGCCCGATCGACGGCGAGCTGCGGCGTCCGGTCGTCGAGCGGATCGCCGGCGGGCCCACGGAGACCGAGGTCGTCGAGCACGGGATCCGCTGGCGCTTCGACGCGGCGGAGATCATGTTCGCCGCGGGGAACCGGACGGAGCGCCGGCGGGCCGGCGGTCTCGTCGACCCCGGCGAGACGGTGGTCGACCTGTTCGCCGGGATCGGGTACTTCGCGATCCCCGCCGCGGTCCACGGGGCCCGCCGCGTGCTCGCGGTCGACAAGAACCCGGTCGCCGTCCGGTACCTCCTCGAGAACGCCCGTCGGAACCGGGTCGCGGAGCGGGTGGTGGCGCTCGCGGGGGACAACCGGGCGGTGGAGCTCCCGCGCGGGGCCGCGGACCGGGTCTTCCTCGGGTACCTGCCGAGCGCCGTGCCGTGGGTCGGGCGGGCGGTCGAGCTCGTGCGCCCCGGCGGCTGGCTCCACGTCCACCTGGTCGTCGACGCCCACCACGCCCGCGCCCGGGCGGAACACGAGGTCGCGGCCGCGCTCGCCGCGGCCGGGGGGTCGCCGGGCGCCCCGCCGCGGGCGCGCCGCGTGAAGCCGTACGGGCCCGGCCGCACGCACGTCGTCGTGGACGCGAAGGTCGGGCCCGGGGCCGGCTAGGTGGCGGGCGCGAGCGGCCGGAGCGCGGCGACGGCGCGGGGGAACGACGCCGCGAACCGCTCGATGTCGCCCGGCGGACTCGAGAACGAGACGCGGACGAACTCCCGCCCGTGGGCCGGGGAGAGGTAGTTGCCGGCCCGGACGAAGACGCCGTCGCGCTCGAGCATCTCGCGCTGCAGCGCCTCGGGCGCGACGCCGGTCCGCGCGAGGTCGATCGCCATCATGTTCGCCCGGGAGGGGTACACGGGCAGGAACGTTCCGTCGACCGTCGCCGCGACGTCGCGGATCCGGGCCATGTTCGCCCGCGTCTGACGCACGACCTCGCCGAACCAGCGCGCCTTCGTCCGCAGGGCGGCGATCGCCGCGACCTGGGCGAGGACGTTCACGCCGAGGTCGTTCGTGTTGTACTTCGCGATCGCGCGGATCCGGTCGGCGGGGGCGAGGAGCCCGCCGAGGCGCATCCCGGCCATCCCGCAGTTCTTGGAGACCGACCAGACGGTCACGGTCTCCTCCGGCGCGAACTCGGCCGCCATCGCGTGGCCCTCCGAGAAGTCGCGGTAGGTGATGTCGTTGAGGAGGAGGAGGTGGTGGTCGTGGGCCAGCTCCGCGATCGCGCGGACCTCCTCGCGCGGATACCCCGAGCCGAGCGGGTTCAACGGGTCGATGAGCAGGATCATCTTCGTCTTCGGCCCGATCGCGGCCGCGACGCGGTCGGCGGTGAGGCGGTACGGCGGCGCGTAGATGTCGAGGTTCACGGTCCGCGCGCCGGTGAGCTCCACGAACCGGTGGATGATGAGGTAGCTCGGGTCGGAGGCGATCACCTCGTCGCCCGGCCCCAGCAGCGCCCGCGTGAGCATGTACAGCGACTCGGTCCCCCCGGAGGTGAGGAACGGCACGAGCTCGGGCCGCCCCAGGTCGGCCCGCACGAGCTCGAGCAGCTCGGGGTCGCCGCTGCCGAGCGGATACCCTTCGTACCGACGCTCGGCGATCGCCTCGGTCAGGGCCCCGCGCACGACCTCCGGCGGCACGAGGTGGTTCGTGTTCTGGGAGAGCCACGCCACCTCGCGGCGGCGCGCGTGGGCGAACCGGAACGCATCGAACGGGGCCGGGTCGGGCACGGTCGGCCGAAGCGGTCCGGCCGCGCTTAACCCCTTTGGGTCGCGACCGGCCCGCTCCCCGCCTCGGCGAGGAACGTGGTCACGATCCCCCTCGACTGGGGATAGAGGCCGACCCGCACGAACCCGGCCGCCCGGAGCAGATCGGCGAGCGCGGGGGGCCGGGGGAGGCTCCGCAAGGAGTCCGGGAGGTACCGGTACGGCCCGGCGCTCGCGACCGCGGCGCCGAGCCACGGCACGACCCGGTCGAAGTAGGCGTGGAACGTCGCCGCGACCCGCGCCGACGCGGGCTCGGTGATCTCGAGGGTCAGGAGGACGCCGCCGGGGCGGAGCACCCGGCGGAACTCGCGGAACGCCGCGCCGAGGTCCCTCAGGTTGCGGGCGACGAAGGCGTTCGTCACCAGGTCGAACGTGCCGTCCGCGAACGGCAACCGCAGCGCGGTGGCGCGCGCGAGGTCGAGACGGGGTCCCTCCGGGGTCCTCCCCTGCCGCACCCGCGCCCGACGCAGCATCGCGGCCGTGAAGTCGGTCGCCGTGACCCGGGCCCGGGGAAAGCGGTGGGCCGCGCGCCGGGCGAGGTCCCCGGTCCCGCACCCGACGTCGAGGACCCGGACGACCCGGTCGTCGGGCCGGAACCGGTCGAGGTCCCAGAACGCCCGCGGCCGCCAGAGGAAGTCGTTGCCGAGGGAGGCGACGTGGTCGAACCAGTCGTACCGCTCGGCGATGTGGGTGAACATCCGGCGGACGTCGCGCTCGAACTCGGGCGCGCCCCGCTCCGGGTACGGCGAGCCGTCGGCCGCGCGGCGGCCCCCCGCCCCGCTCCCCGTCATCGGCCGCGCAGCCCGGCCGGACCCCTTAAGGCTGCGGCCGCCCGGGGCCGAGGGCGCGCTCGAGCGCGGCGATCCGGCCCTCGAAATCCGGCCGGTGCTCCCGGATCCCCGCGGCGAGCGCGCTCGCGAGCCCGGCGCGCGCGGCGGCCCCATCGCCCCGGACCTGGGCGAGGTGCGCGAGGCGGAACTCGATCTCGGCGCTCTCGCTCGGGGTCGCCATCTCCCGCGCCTGGCGGAGCGCGTCCCGGTAGTGCGCCTCGGCGGTGTCGAACGCCCCTTCGGCCTCGGCGATCATCCCGCGGGTCATCGCGACCTGCTCGGCGGCGAGCCGGTCGCCGAGCGGCCCCACCGCGCGCACCGCCCGGTCGAGCGCCGCCCGGGCCTCCGCGAGGCGGCCGAGCTCGGCGTCCCACTGGGCGAGGTTGATGTGGCAGTACCCGATCCAGATCGGCGACTTCGAGCGGTCCGCGGCCTCGATCGCCCGCCCGAGGTGCGCGAGGGCATCCTCGGTCCGCCCGGCGCCGTACTCGAGCACGGCCGTGTTCATCAGCACCCGCGCCTGGGCGGCGTGGTCGGCCGCCGTGCCGAAGAGCGCCCCGGCCCGGGCGTAGAGCTGGAGCGCGGAGTCGAGGCGGGCGGAGCCGAGCGGGACCATCGTGTTCGCGAGGTCGACGAGGGCGTGCCCCTGCTCGAGCGGGGTCCCGTCGGTCTCCGCGATGGCGAGCGCGGACTGGCGGTGCCGCTCCGCCTCGGCGAGGTCCCCCCGGCGCCAGGCGACCGTGCCGCGGATCCGGTGCGCGGCCATGAGGTCCCGCGGCGTCCCGACCCGTTCCAGGATCTCGGCGGCCTCCGTCGCGAGGAGGCGGGCCGAGCCCCACTCGGCCTCGTCAACGCGGGTCTGGGCCAGCCCGAGGAGGGCGCGCCCCAGCTCGAGGTCGAGCTGCGGCCGGGCCCTCGCCGTCTCGACCGCCTCGAGGAACACTTCCTCCGACCGCTTGAGGAGGCCGAGCTCGTCGAGGAGGCGCCCCTCGTCGATCAGGATGCGGAGCTCCGCGCGCACGTCCGGCGGCTGGCGTCGCCGCTGCGCCTCGAGGGCGCGGGCCACGTGGGCGGCCGCGGTGTCGAGCGCGTAGCCCCGGGCGGCGCTCTGGGCGGCCTTCAGGTTGAAATCGACCGCCCGCTCGTCGTCCCGGCCGAGGTAGAACTGCCGGGCCAGCTCGGAGTCGCTCGTGCGGCCCCTCGCCGCGAGCGCCCGGCCGACCTTGCGGTGGAGCAGCCGCCGGCGGGTCTCGGTGAGGGCGCCGTAGACGTGCAGACGGAGCGCCTCGGAGACGAACTCGTAGACCTCCCCGCCCTTCTCGCGCACGAGCCCGTCCTGCACGAGGCGATCGAGGTCCTCCGTGCCGCGCTCCTCCCCCTCCCCGACGACGGCGGCGAGGGTCGGGAACTCGAACTCCCGTCCGAGGATCGCGGCGTACGTGAGCATCCGGCGGGGTCCCTCGCCGAGGGCCCGCTCGCGTGCGAGCAGGATCTCGGTGACGTCGCGCGAGGTCGTGTCCCCCGGCGTCCGGGCGGCGGGACCGGCCCCGCTCGAGGCCCGGACGAGCTGTTCGACGAACAGGGGGTTGCCCTCCGTCTGGGCGTGCCACCGCAGCACGTCCGCCGGGTCGGGCTCGCGTCCGCCGAGGACCCACCGGGCGAGCTCGCTCACCTCGGCGACCGACATCGGCCGAAGCTCGATGCGCCGCAGCGTGGGCGAGCGCTCGAACGCCTCCATCGCGGCGCGGGTCCGGTTCGGCCACTCCGACGCGGGCTGCGGGGCCGTCGCCACGAAGGCGATCGGCGCGCGCGACCACGCGTCGACGAACCGGCGGAAGAAGTCGAGGGACGAGTCGTCCGCGAACGGGAGATCGTCCACGGCGATCAGGACCGGGTGCTCGTCGGCGAGCGCGCCGACGTGCTCGCCGAGGCGCGCGAGCAGCGCGTCGCGCCCGGCGGAGGCGCCCTCCACCATCTCGCCGGCGAACGGCGAGAGGAGGCCCTCGAGCTCCTCCGGGGGGCGGGGTCCGCCCCGGTCGGCCCCCGCCGCGGCGCGGTCCGGGGCCTCGCCGACCCCGTACGGGGCGAGGAACAGGGGCAGCGCCCCGGGCCCGTCCGCCGCGGGCGGCTCCGTCGACCGTTCGGAGACGCGAAAGAGGTCCCGCAGCACCGTGAACGGCGGCGGCAGCTCCATCGGGAGCGCCCGGCCGGCGAGGACCTCGAAGCCGCGGCGACGCGCGCGATCGACGACGGCGCGCAGGACCTGGCTCTTCCCGATCCCGGCGGGGCCCGTGAGCAGCAGTCCCTCCCCGTGCCCCTCGGCGCTGCGGTCGAGGAGCCGGCCGATCTCGACCCAGAGCTCCTCGCGCCCGATCACCGGCGCGGGCTCCCCGCGGGTGGAGCCCGGCCCGGCGACCATACCCGAACGGAGCCGGCCGCCGGTTTATAGTTCTCGTCCCGGGGCGGGGTCGACGGGGCGGTCGGCCCAGCGGGCCGATTCGGGCGGCGGGTGGCCGCCCTCGATCTGGCGCTTGAGCTCGTCGAACGCCGACGCGAGCGCCGGGCGGACCTCGGGGAGGCCGAGGGTCGCGGCGAGGCGGAGCGCGCGCCGTGCGCCCTCCACGTCGCGGGTCTTGAAGCGCAAGCGGGCGAGGTGGAACTCGACCTCCGCCTCGTCCGCCGGGAGGTGGAAGCGCCGGCAGATGTCGGCCGCCCGTTCGTAGGTCTTCTCGGCGTCCTCCCACTCGCCGCGCCGCTCGTGGATCTGGCCGCGGTTCAGTTCGACCTGCTCGATGCCGAGCTCGTCCTGGAGCCGCTCCAGGATCCGCCCGGCCTGCTCGTTGTCCCGCTGCGCCTCGTCGAGCTGGCCCAGCGCGAGGCGCATCTCCACGCCCGACAGCAGCGCGCGGCCGGTCGAGCGCGGGTCGTGGGCCCGCTCGCCGGCGTCGCGCGCCCGGTCGAGGTAGTCGAGGCCGTCCTGCGGCCGGATCTCGCCGACGGCGACCCCCAGGTTGTGGTAGGCGCGGGAGAGCTCGACCCAGTCGCCGGTCTGGCGCAGCCGCTCGACGGCCCGCTCGTACCACTCGATCGCCACCGAGCGGACCTCCGGTCCGAGGAGCGCGAACGAGTTGCCGATGTCGATGGAGAGGCGGCCGAGGAGGCGCGGGTCGCGGCGGGCCCCCAGGAGCTCGAAGGCGCGCATGCTCTCGTCGAGCGCGTCGCGGTACGCGCCGCGCTGGAAGGCGATGCGGCCGAGCAGGCGGTACGTCTGCGCCACGCCGAGCGCGTCGTGCTCCGACTCGAACAGCCGCCGGGCTTCGACCGCGCCCCGGGTCGCCTCGGCGACGTTCAAGTTCTCCCGGGCGATCTCGGCGCGCGCGAGCAGGAGGCGGGCCCGGACCCGCGGCGACTCGTTGCCCAGCCGGTCGATCGCCTCCGAGAAGTACCGATCGGCCGCGGCGAAGTCGCCGGTCGAGTAGAACAGGTCGCCGAGCGCCTCCGCGACCTCCGCCTGCTCGCGCCGGCGCTCCGTGCCGAGCAGGCCGAGGTCGAGCAGCACCCGCTGCAGGTGGTGGGCGGCGAGCTCCGGCTCGTCCGCGCTGCGGGCCGCCTCCGCGGCGTTGCGGTTGTACAGATACGACTTCTCGGGGACCTTCCCGAGGAAGTAGTGCCGCCCGAGCTCGCCGAGGATCGCGGGGCCGGGTTCGGGGTGGGTCTTCTCCATCACCTCCGCGATCTTCCGATGGAGGACGCGGAGCCGGCTCTCCGTCAGGGACCGGTAGACCCGGCCCCGGAACTCCTCCTCGACGAAGCCGAAGCGGTCGCCGCCGGGGCGCTCCCTCAGGAGTCCGGAGTGGACGAGCTCTTCGAGCTGTTCGGCGAGGACCTCCTCGTCGACGCCCATCGCCCCGGCCAAGAGCTCGAAGTCGAACTCGGAACCGATCGCGCTCGCGTAGGCGAGGAGCCGGTGCTGGTCCGGGGAGAGCTCCTCGAAGGTGGGCGGGCGTTCGGGCCCGCGCCCCGAGGACGTCGGGCGCGGCGCGGCCATCGGGGAGGTTCTACGCGTCGCCGGAGGTTAAAGGCTCCACCTGACCCGCTCGGCCCGGCGGGGACGGCGGCCCCTCGCCGCCGCCGCGCGGCCGCAAGGGTTATGCCGACCCCCCTTACCGGTGGCCCCGAGCAACGATGGCCGACGCGGCCCCGCCCTCTTCCGGTCCCGCGGCCCGCCCGCGGGAGATGTCGCTCCCCCGGCGGGCCTCGTTCTTCGGCTTCGCGGCGCTCGTCGTGGCGGGGGTCGCCTTCTACGTCTGGTGGGGCGTCTCGTTCGGCGTCTGGCTCGACAACGGCGTCTACGCGGTCACGGTGACGCTGCTCGGCTTCGGCTTCGCCGGCATGTGGCTCATGCTGCCGAACCCCCCGGCGCCGGTCCCCCCGTCGCGCTGAGCGGACCGCCGGCTCAGATCGGGCGGGCCGCTACGGCCCACCGGGTCCCCTCGGTCTCGCCGCCCGCCACGCACGGGCCGGGCGCCCCGAGGTCGACGGGCAGCGGCTCCTCGGGCGTGCCGAGCAGCCCGCCTCCGATCGCGGTCTCGATGGCGCGGCCGCACGCTTCCCGGCCGCACCAGGCGACGAAGCGGACCGTGGGGGAGTTCCGGAGGTCGTCGAGCGTCCGCGCGAGCGCGAACCGCTCCCGAAACGCCGCCTGGGCCCGGGCGCGGAGCGCGGCATCGTACTCCGCGAGGCACCGGGCGACGTCCGCCTCCACGGAGGCGGCCGCGACGGTCGTTCGACGCCCCAGCCGGTCGACGGCGGAGGCGGTGCCCGCCTCGGCCTCGCGACGCCCCACGTCGAGCCGGAGCGGCACGCCCCGCGCCTCCCAGTAGAAGTACTTCGCCCCCGGCCGGTCGTCGCGGTCGTCGAGGTGCACGCGGTGCCCGGCGGCCCGGAGCCGGGCCACGAGCTCGCGGGCGGCGACGAGCGGGGCGTCGCCGCCGCCGGACACCACGATCGGGACCACGACCACCTCGTACGGGGCGACGGAGGTCGGGAAGGCGACGCCGCGGGCGTCGCCGTGGATCGCGATGATCGCGCCGAGGAGGCGCTCGGAGAGCCCGAACGTCGTCTGCTGCGCGTACGGTTGGCTCCCGTCCGCGGCTTCGAAGCGGATCCCGTAGGGTCGGGAGAAGTTCTCGCGGTAGGCGTGCACGGTCCCGAGCTGCAGGGTGAGGGCGCCCCCGAGGGGCGTGTCGAACGCGATCGAGTAGAACGCGCCGGGGAACTTGTCCCACTCGGGGCGGCGGAGGGCGAGGTACGGCAGTCCGAACGCCTCCGCCATCCGGCGGAACGCGGCGAGGTTCGAGGCGACGCGCGCGTCCGAGCCCGCGATGTCGGCCTGGCAGGTGTGCTCCTCGAAGAAGTGGATCTCGCGGACGCGCACGAACGGCCGGGTCGTCTTGGTGTCGTACCGGAACGTGTTCACGATCTGGTAGACGTTGAGCGGCAGGTCCCGGTGGGACCGGACCCAGAGCGCGAAGATCGGGTACATCGCGGTCTCGGAGGTGGGCCGGAGCGCCAGCGGGACGTCGAGCTCGGAGCGGCCGCCCCGGGTGACCCAGAACACCTCCGCGTCGAACCCCTTGATGTGCTCCGCCTCCTTCGCGAACTCCGTCTGGGGGATGAGCGTCGGGAACTCGACCGCGACCGAGCCGGTCGCCTCGATCTCGCGCACGAGGACCGCGTCGAGGCACCGGCGCGCCGCGAGCCCGTACGGCGTCCAGACGTTCATCCCTTTCACCGGGTAGCGCTTGTCCGTGACCTCGGCGGCGTCGACGGCCGCCAGGTACCAGTCGACGAAGGCGGTCGCCTTGTCCGGGAGATCGACCATGGGTCGGCGGGGCCCGAGGGGGAGCCGCCGAGTATAAGGATTCGCGGCGGGCCTCCCGCCCGCCCCCGGGGCCGCTCTCCCGGCGCGGCACCGCGGGGCCGGGGCCGCGCCGGCGAAAGCAAGTTGTTAAGCAGGCGGCCGCCCATACTTCGCGGGCCATGCGCCTGGTCGTCTGCGTCGACCGCGACGACGACCTCGGACGGAAGGCCGGGGTGGTCGGGCCCGTCGTCGGCCGGGCGGACGTGCTGGACGCCGCGGTCAAGCTCGGCACCGCGGACCCCGAGGACTCCGACACAAACGCGCTGTTCGCGGCGGTCGCGCTGCTCGACGAGCTGCGGGGCGCGGGCGAGGAGTGCGAGGTGTGCATCCTCACCGGCTCGCCGAAGGTCGGCGTCCTCTCCGACCGGCGGATCGCCGACCAGTTCGACCAGGTCCTCGGGCGGGCGAAGGTGGCGAGCGCCTACCTCGTGAGCGACGGGGCGGAGGACGAGTACCTGTTCCCGATCCTCGCGTCGCGCGTGCGGGTCGACGGGGTCCGTCGCGTGTACATCCGCCAGAGCGCGAGCATCGAGTCGACGTACTACACGGTCGTCCGCGCGCTCAAGGACCCGAAGCTGCGGGCGAAGACCGTCCTTCCGCTCGCCCTCGTGCTCCTCATCCTCGGGATCGCCGCCGCGGGCGGGGTGCTCGTCTGGGGGTTCATCGGGCTCGCGATCCTGCTCGGCATCTACCTCATCTTCTGGACGTTCGACATCGACGAGGCGATCATCGAGTCGGTGCGGAGCGCCTCGGCCGACATCCGGGTCGGGTCCGTCGCCTTCGGCTTCGGCCTGTTCGCGGTCGCCCTGGTCGGGGTCGGCTTCCTGACGGGCTACAACGACATCGCCCGCAACCTGGGCATCGCGCCCCTCGCCCGGAGCCTCCTCTTCCTGCAGGCCGGCCTCGTCTGGTGGGTCGCCGGCGCCATCGTCTGGGAGGTCGGTCGGGCGATCCGCCGGACGTTCTCGCGCGGCCGGTTCCCGCGCTCGTTCGCGGTCGCGACGACCTCGATCATCGGGATCGGGGTCCTCTCCTACGGGATCGTCTACCTCGTCCGGTACCTCGAGGGGTTCACGCCGGTCGCCGAGCTCCCGCTGCTCATTGGCCTGATCGCGACCGGCTTCGGCCTCATGATCGGGGCCGGCGTCCTGCAGCAGTACTTCAAGGCGGCCGCGCGTCGCGCGGACGCCGAGGCGACCGGCTCCGGGTAGCGCGCGTCAGCCGAGCGGCGTCCAGCGGGCGACGCGCTCGAGGTCGGCGCGCGGAATGTCGAGACCGCAGCGGGCCCGCAGCGTGGACTGAACGGCGTTGAGCCCCGGCGCGAGCCCCGCGGCGCGGGCGGCGAGGGTCGCGAGGTCCTCCCAGTAGTTCCACGGGAACACGATCCACGCCCAGGCGTCGGCCGGGATCCGCTCCGCGTAGTACGTCGGCACGAACTTCGAGTGGGCGATGTGGAGCAGGGTCGCGGTCTCCGCGCGGGACGGCCCCGCCTCCGTGACGTGCGCGAGCGCGAGGGCGAGGCTGTCGCCCGTGTCCGTGAGGTCGTCGACGACCAGCACCGAGTGCCCGCCGATCGGGCCGCTCAGCCCCTCGGTCAGCTCGGCCGCCCCGGTCGGGGTCGCGGTGACCCCCCAGTGCTGGGCCCGGAGGGAGACGAGGCGCTTCACGCCCAGCCGGTCGCAGAGGAGCCGGGCGGGGACCCAGCCGCCGCGGGTGAGCCCGACGATCGTCCGCGGGACGGCGTCGGCGGCCCGGACCTTGTCGGCGACCTGGTCGGCCCACCGGTCGATGTCGGCCCACGTCGCGAGCCGGCAGCGCGGCAGGTCGGCCATCGCGGGAGCGGCCTACGGGTAGATGCCGCGGAGCCGCGTCGCGTCGACGACCCGCTGGATCGCGAGCACGTAGGCGGCCGTCCGGTTGTGGACCTTGCGCTCGGTCGCGACCTGGTGGACGTCGGCGTACGACTTCATCATCGTCCGCTCGAGCCGCTGGTTGACCTCGTTGAGCGCCCAGTAGTAGCCCTGGATGTCCTGGGCCCACTCGAAGTAGCTCACCGTGACCCCGCCCGCGTTCGCGAGCACGTCGGGGAGCACGGTGATGCCGCGCTCGAAGAGGATCGTGTCGGCCTCGGGCAGCGTCGGTCCGTTGGCCGCCTCCGCGACGATCTTCGCCTGGATCTTGTCGGCGTTCTTCGAGGTGATCTGGTTCTCGAGCGCGGCGGGGATCAGGATGTCCGCCTTCGCCTCCAGGATCTCCTCGTTGGTCGCCGCCTTGGCGCCCGGGAAGCCGACCACGGAGCCGGTCTTCTGCTTGTGCGCCTCCACGGCGTGCGGGTTGAGGCCGTCCGCCTTCAGGATCCCGCCCTTCGAATCGGAGATGCCGACGATCTTGGCGCCCTGCTCGTCGTACAGCAGGTTCGCGGCGACGCTGCCGGCGTTGCCGAACCCTTGGACCGCGACCGAGGCCCCCTTCACCTTGAGGCCGACGTCCTTCGAGGCCTCGCGGATGACGTAGGCGCAGCCGCGTCCGGTCGCCTCCCCGCGCCCCTCGCTGCCGCCCAGGCTGATCGGCTTCCCGGTGACGACCCCGGGCACGGAGTAGCCCTTCAGCATCGAGTAGGTGTCCATGATCCAGGCCATCGTCTGGGCGTCCGTGTAGACGTCGGGGGCCGGGATGTCCATCTCGGGCCCGATGATCGGCGCGATCTCGCTGGCGTAGCGCCGGGTGAGCCGCTCGAGCTCGCCGTGGGAGAGGTGCTTCGGGTCGCAGACGACGCCGCCCTTCGCGCCGCCGTACGGGATGTTGACCACGGCGCACTTCCACGTCATCCACGCCGCGAGCGCCCGCACCTCGTCGAGCGTCACCTGCGGATGGTAGCGGATCCCGCCCTTGGTCGGGCCCCGGGCCATGTTATACTGCACGCGGTGCCCCGTGTAGACGCGGTACGAGCCGTCGTCCATGCGCACGGGGAAGTTGACCGTGAGCTCGCGCTTCGGGTGCTTCAGCACCTCGCGCATGCCCACGTCGAGGCCGATCAGGTCGGCCACGATATCGATCTGCCGGCGGGCGGTTTCGAACGGATTCGCTGAGGTTTCGTTCTTGGGCATAGGGGCCACCTGAAAGTCAGCCGGCCACCCGACCCCCCCTACTTGAGCGTAGCGCGACCCTGCGACGGTGGGGCACGGGGTTCGACATCCGGCGAACGCCGGGGCGGCCGTGCCGTCGGGGGACGGCGGGGCCGGAACGGGTCCCAGCCCCCGGCGGGCAGCGGGATCGCCCCGCGGTCGGTCGCGAGCACGGCCCCGCGTCCGGCCGTGACGTCCCCGATGACGTGGAGCGGCAGGCGGGCCGCGCGCGCCGCGGCCCGTGCGGCCCGGAGCCGACCCGGCGGCAGGCTGGCCAGGAGTTCGTAGTCGCCGCCGAAGAAGGCGAGCGCCCGCCGGCGCGCGGGCGGCAGGTCGCGCACCCTCGGATCGAACGGCAGGGCCGCCTCGACGAGCCGGACCCGGACGTGGGACGCGGCGGCAAGGAGATGCGCGGCCGCCGCGAGGCCGTCCGACGTGTCGAGCATCGCGCGGACGAACGGCGCGAGCGCCCGTCCGCCGGCGACCCGCGGGGTGATCGCGAGCAGGTCGCGAAGGGTCCGCCGGTCGGGGCGACGGCCGAGCCGGGCCGCGGCCGCGCCCCCGCGGCCGACCGTGCCGGTCGTCACCAGGAGGTCCCCCGGCCGGGCGCCGCTCCGCGGGGCCAGCCGATCGGGGCGGGCCCAGCCGACCGCGGTGCCGACCACGGCCCGGCGCGGCGACGCTTTCGTGTCGCCCCCGACCACGTGGGCGCCGTAGGCGCGCGCGGTCCGTTCCGCGCCGAGGACGACCGCCTCGGCCCACCGGCGGGGCGTCGCGGGCGGCACGAGGAGCGCCAGGAGGAGGCCGGCGGGTTGGGCCCCTTTGGCCGCGAGGTCGGAGAGGTTCACGGCGGCCGCGGCGGCGCCGATCGCGGCCGGCGGTGAGGCGCGCCGGAAGTGGGTCCCCTCGACCAGGGCGTCGGCGGTGACGATCGCGACCTCTCCGCGCCGGGGCCGGAGCGCGGCGGCGTCGTCGCCGAGGGGCAGGGGCGTCGCGCGCCCGGCCGGTAGGTGCGCGGCGAGCCAGGCGTGGAACGACCGTTCGTCGAACCGCGTGCGCCGCGCCGCCATCGCTACTTGTACGGGAGGAACTCCTTCCCGAGGAGCTCGCGACCGAGGATGATCCGCATGATGTTGAGCCCGCCCTCGGCGCCGACCAGGTACGACATGACCCCGCGGAAGCCGAGCTCGAGCCCGACGTCCTTCGTGTAGCCCGCGGCGCCGAACCACATCATCACCCGCTTCACGCACTCGAAGGCGATCGGCGGGGCGGTGAGCTTCACGGCCGCGACGGCCCGATCGACCTCCGACCGGTGCGACGGGTCGCCGCGGAGGGGGTACTGGTCGAGCAGCCAGGCGGCGCGCCGGCACTGCCACTTCACGGCCTCGACCTGGGTCCACAGGTCGACCAGCTCGAACTGGATCCCTTCGAACTTCCCGAGCGGCTGGCCGAACACGTGGCGGTCCTTGATGTAGGCCATCCCGGTCTCGAGCGCCCGCTCCGCGGCCCCGATGCAGGCGGCGCTCACGAACGTCCGGGCCACCGAGAACCCTTCCATCGCGCACTCGAACCCCTTCCCTTCGGCTCCGAGGAGGTACCGCTCGGGGACGCGGACGTCGTGGTAGCTGAGCCCGCCCGTGGAGATCCCCATGCGGCCCAGGTTCTCGAACCGCTGGGTGGAGAGCCCTTCGGAGCGGGTCGGCACGTAGAGGAAGTTGAACCCCCCCGACTCGGCCCGGGTGAGCGTCACGTGGCCGCCGCCGAGGCGCTTCGCCTCCTCGACGCCGGAGACGAACGCCTTCTCGCCGTTCACGACGAAGCCGGCCCCGTCCCGGTGCGAGCGCGTCCGGAGGTGGGCGAGGTCGCTGCCCCCGGTCGGCTCCGTGGTCGCGATCCCGAGGAACGCCTTCCCGGCGCAGACCGGCGGGAGCACCTCCCGGCGCGTCGCCTCGGGAGCGTGCCGGCTCAGCAGGTAGCCCCAGCCGGCCTCGAGCAGGAAGAAGACGGCGGTCGCCATCGAGAAGTCGCCGCGGCCGATCTCCTCCGCGGCGAGCTCGGTGAGCACGGCCGAGGCGCCGATGCCCCCGTACTCCGCCGGCACCGGCATGGCGAGGAGGCCCAAGTCGGCCATCGCGGCGAGCACCGCGTCCGGGATCCGGCCCTCGGCGTCGATCTGGCGCTCGTGGGGCCGGAGCACCTTGTCGCCGAACTTGCGCACCGCGTCGCGGAACGCCTCCTCCTCGTCGCTGAGACGGAAATCCATGGCCGGCGGGGCCGACCGCGCCCCGGGGACTTTAGGCTTCCCCGGCGCGCGGGAAGCCCTTTATCCCCGGCCCGGCTCGTCGCGGTCGGCGAGGAACGGTGGCGAAGGCGCGCGTCGCGATCAACGGGTTCGGAACGATCGGAAAGCGGGTCGCCGACGCGGTCGCAAAGCAGCCGGACCTCGAGCTCGTCGGCGTCACCAAGACGCGGCCGAACTTCGAGGGACGCCGAGCCGTGGAGAAGGGCTACCCGCTCTACCTCGCGGGCGGCGGGGACCCCGACGCGTTCCGCGCCGCCGGGCTGCCGACCGCCGGGACGGTCGAGGAGCTCCTCGGGCGCGCCGACATCGTCGTCGATGCGGCGCCGGACCGGGTCGGCCAGGAGAACGCCACCCTCTACCGGAAGCACGGGCTCCCGGTCGTCTTTCAGGGCGGGGAGAAGTCGGACGTCGCGGAGGCGTCGTTCAGCGCGCTCGGCAACTTTGCCGCCGCGAAGGGGAAACGCTCGCTCCGCGTGGTCTCCTGCAACACCACGGGGATCGCCCGCGCCGCGTCGGTCCTGCTGCCGCGCTGGGGCGTGGGCCACTGGGAGGTGACCCTCGTGCGCCGGGCGGGGGACCCGGCGGAGACGAAGCGCGGACCGATCAACGGCATCCTTCCGACCTTCCACCTTCCGTCGCATCACGGCCCGGACGTGCGGACGATCTTCCCGGACCTTCCGATCGCCACGACGGCCGTGGTCGTGCCGACGACCCTCATGCACGTCCACGTGAACCACGTGCGGCTGGCCCGCGCCCCGAAGGACGCGGCCGAGGTCCTCGCCGCGTTCCGGTCGACGCCCCGCTTCCATCTGTTCGCCCCGTGGGAGCGGGTCGAGGGCACGCCGCAGGTGATGGAGTACGCGCGCGACCGCGGCATCGGCTTCAACGACATGATGGAGAACGTGCTCTGGGAGGAGGGGCTCCGGCTCGACGAGCGGGACCTCTACTTCTTCCAGGCGATCCACCAGGAGTCGATCGTCGTGCCGGAGAACATCGACGCGATCCGGGCGCTCCTCGACCTCGCCCCGGACGGGCCGACCTCGATCGAGCGGACGGACCGGGCGCTCGGGCTGACGCGACCGGCCTGAGGGACGGCGAGCTCCCGACGCGGCGGCGTCCCCCCGGGACCCCTAGCGCCCGCCGTCCGTCGCGCCGGGCGGCCGCCGCCGCCGGCCGGCCCCCGGCGGGCTCCGAGGTTGACTGAGAACTCTAGGTCTCGCCGCAGTGGTAGCTGACGGCGAGGGCGTTCCAGACCACCGTTCGCGCGAGGAGCTCAACCACCTGGGCGTTCCACCGCCGAGAGCGCACCCAGGCG
>Ga0335072_10000428_pt1 | contig 83897 bp, 81 predicted proteins | sample Lox_Sample_21_FD_206725 | JGI IMG/M metagenome (GOLD analysis project Ga0335072, IMG submission 206725) | Soil microbial communities from Loxahatchee National Wildlife Refuge, Florida, United States - Lox_Sample_2.1 | ecosystem: Environmental > Terrestrial > Soil > Wetlands | place: USA... | reverse complement strand
TACCTCACAGGCATGCATCCCACGGACGTGCGCCTCATAAACGTGCATCTCACGGGCGTGTACCTCATAGGCATCTACCTCACAGGCATGCATCTTACAGGCATGCATCTCTAACAGGAATACGTCTCGTGGGCGTGCATGTGCACCCTCGTGGGTGGGTTATTTTGATTTTCCAAATCCAAAAAAAGGTTTTTGGGAAACCCGGCTAATACCCCTCCGTACGATCGCCTGCCGTTGTTTAGAGCTTCCGAACGCTCCATCCACAACTCGCGCCAATCTTCCTCAGCTTTTTGTCTGCTGAGCAATGCCGATTTACCAGCAATCGGTCCCTTTGATTCATCCCTCCAAGCCTCTCGTTATCATCCTGATGGCACATCCTTTCTAACCTTTGTTGAATGGAAATGCATTGGATTTTGGGGCCGAAGCCAATCTAAGGTCGTGATGCAGTCGTTATCTCGCTTGACTCGACATGGAGCCTGTACCTCCAAACACTCGTTTACACAGCTGTGTCGAAATAACACGAGCCTCTTGTCGAGACCATCCGCACCCGTAGCCTCTCGATCCCTTCACTCCATATCTCGAAGGACCACTGCCACCTCCTCCAACCGTCCTAAGTGGCTTCCTTGTTCACTTGCGCAGCCTCTCCAATTTCCGCCCTCCCGATTTCTGTCGACAAAGGCTCTGCCATCCAACAGGGGTCCAGTAGTCCGCTTTCTATATCGCACCTTTACTTACACGGGGCTTTTCATCGTTGTCTGCGGTAGCTTTGTGGTCGCGTTCTTCATCTACGATGCTTCAACTTATAGGGAGGGCAACAACGCTTGTGGAGAGTGTCGAGTCTCGGAGGTTGCCTTGTCACCAAGCAGAGGTGGTCCGAAGAACCTACCTATAGCGAGTATCCTACTCGACGACGAGGCCACCGACGAATTTGCGGCGCAGAAAGATAAGCCAAAACTAGTGATTCTCGGGACTGGATGGGGCAGTGTCGCGTTGCTCAAAACTCTGAACCCGGGAGACTATCACGTCACGGTCGTGTCGCCCGTCAATTACTTTCTTTTCACGCCCATGCTTCCTTCGGCCACCGTCGGCACACTTGAATTCAGGTCTCTGGTTGAACCTATTCGGAGGATAGTCAACCGACTGAGGGGACACTTCCTGAGAGCTGAGGCAGAGAGTATTGACTTCTCCGAGAAGCTGGTGGAGGTGTCACAGGTAGATTACCAAGGCAACAAACAACACTTCTATCTACCCTATGATAAGCTGGTCATTGGTGTTGGTACGCGTGCTATCTTTATCGAACTACGGTGTGCAAGCTAACTATGCGTGCAGGGTCTACAACTAACCCCCATGGTGTCAAAGGCCTCGAGAATTGCAACTTCCTCAAGACAATCGACGATGCGCAAAATATCAAGAATAAAGTGTTGAATAACCTTGAGATTGCTTGCCTGCCGACAACCTCGGACGAGGAGCGGCGACGTCTCCTATCATTTGTGGTCAGTGGAGGAGGACCAACTGGTGTTGAATTTGCAGCCGAACTCTACGACATGCTGAATGAAGACCTTCTGAAATCTTTCCCAAGAATCTTGAGAAATGAAGTTTCCGTCCATGTCATTCAATCTCGCAGTCACATTCTAAATACGTACGATGAAGTACTCTCAAAATACGCGGAAGAACGGTTTGCGCATGACCAGGTTGAGGTTCTAACTAATTCACGCGTCAAAGAGGTCCAGCCTGACAAAATCATCTTCACTCAGATGGAGGATGGCAAACAAGTGACCAAGGAACTGCCAATGGGCTTCTGCCTTTGGTCTACAGGAGTATCGCAGACTGAACTGTGCCAGAAAATCGCGAAGCAATTGGGTGACAGTCAAAACAATCGCCATGCCCTTGAAACCGATACTCACCTCCGTGTACTCGGCACTCCTCTTGGAGACGTCTACGCGATCGGCGACTGCTCGACTGTTCAAAACAACATCGCCCATCATCTCACCACATTTTTGCGAAGCATGGCGTGGGAGAGAGGAAAGGATCCGGAGAAGATGCATATAACATTTGACCAATGGCGGGAGGTCGCCACTCGGGTCAAGAAACGCTTTCCACAAGCAGCTGCGCATCTGAAGCGACTCGACAGGCTCTTCGAGGCCTACGACAAGGACAAATCAGGCACACTGGATTTTGGGGAGCTGCACGAACTGCTGGTTCAGATCGACTCCAAGTTGACGTCCCTGCCGGCAACTGCGCAGCGCGCAAACCAGCAAGGCGTCTACCTTGGGAAGAAGTTCAACAAGATCGCACAAGCCCTACCAGGACTGAGGGCCAATGAAGTGGACTATGGCGATCTTGACGAGGCGGTGTACAAAGCCTTTGAGTACCACCACATGGGCAGCCTGGCTTATATTGGAAACGCCGCGATCTTCGATTTTGGTGGTATGAACTTCTCGGGTGGATTGCTGGCCGTCTATCTCTGGCGGAGCATATACTTTGCACAGAGTGTGTCGTTCAGGACGAGAGTACTGCTTGCGATGGATTGGAGTAAGAGGGCTATCTTTGGGAGAGGTGGGTTTTCGACGTCGTTCGTGTTTGGAATTGTTGCTGACCTGTTGACAGACTTGATGAGCCTCTGATGCAAGACTTACCGCTTGCCGTGCCGTTTGGTTTTCACATCTTTATACTGCTGTTCGCCAGAAGGCGATGGATCTTGTGATTGAGGAGAGAGTAACAAAGTCGTATCCGTAGAAGACGAAATGTGCATAGACTCACTCCTAGTAACGTACATAGCAGCAGCGTGTGGTATCGAATTCAATATTCCATGACTCCCTTGCGAATTTGCACATACCTTGGAAACCCCGGTGCTTGCCGAGGCCAGCCATATACTAGAGACGTCTATGAGGAGCCAGGTGTAGCGCGAGGATCTTTGCGGCGAGACTGGTGTGCAGAACTGCTTGATGAAAGGAGGTCTTGCAGGTGGGAACGCCGATTGGGAGATTGTAGGACATTCACGGCAAGACTTCGGAAGCTCAGATGATCGTGGAGGAAGCGATCTATGAAGCAAAACTCCTGATCAAAGGCATAGGGTCGAACTTGTCGCCTCGTTCGATCAAGGAACGAGGGAAGTAATGACACACAATTCCACCAAATCTCCGCAGACACTGGGCCGGAAAGAAAATTGCACGAAGCCAAAGATAAGACACATAGCTTGCCATTTCTTCGAGAAGAGTACGCAAGGGGTAGACCCCTTTTCAACACTCTCGTTCGCTTTTCATAGGACATCGTCAAAGCCGTGAAGCCAAGGTCGACTAAAAGGTCTGCAAGAGCATACTTCATCCTGATCTAACTAGATTTAACCGGCATATTCCAGAAACCCTCCCCCCCAGCGGATCCTCCGAGGTTCACCCGTGGCTCATCCCTGGATCTCATCTTCGGAGCTTTGACTAGAGTTGTAGGACAGTTGAGGCCTTGAATAGGGCCAACCTCGGACAATATTGTTTGCACCATGTGCCTGGATTAGGGAATCACATCGAAAGCGTTATGGTCCGGCCCAAGGGAAGGGCTAGGGAGCTGATTCTCCGCAATATAGTAGCATGCAATGATCAACCATCATTGGCGGCACGAACCGAAAGATACTTCCACTGAGTTGGGGATCACTACCATTGGCCACGTGAGGCGAATGCTCAAGACAAGCATTTTGAAATTAGCTCTAATCAAGAAGTTCAGACAGGAATAAAATGGACATTATTGGACTGGGTAAACCTCGGGCAGATTCATAGCGTAGAAAGTTTCGCACATTGAAGGAGGCGGGCGCTAGCGAAAACCGTTGCTGTTGCATGAGCGTTGTATTGGAAGCGCCACAAAGACCATATCTTGGCATCATCCCACAAAGGTGGAAGAACTTCGGGTGCAATACGAGCCTGACTAACGGGGAAGATGACATACGACCTGATTTTGGGGGGGGGCGCCACAGCCCGAGGTGTGATGGGGCGAGACCCGCAATTCGCCTCAGGGTGCAACTCGTTACCACAACGTCGGAGAAGGTAAAAGGTACGCTTCGAAAGTTGAACTCCAGGAAGCGCTGAATGATGCTCAGACGTCGCTTGACGCTGCTTGAACGAGCGGGGCATTTTGAGGACTGTGGTGGTCGTAAATCAGTCGGTGTGTGTCTAGGGTCGATGGAGCTAATCTGTTCAAAGTGCGGAAGCGATGCTACTCCGCTTCCTTGCATTTTCGACTCCCTCTTCTCACGCCCCGCACTCCAACGAATCAAATCGCCCCTCCGCATCTCGACCAAGGCTTTTGCCCCAGACTTTTCAATTTTCTTCACCAACCACCCCCGGATCTGCCCCGGAAGGTGCCTGATGTACGATAGGAAGCTTTCAAGCCCTTAGCCACAGGTGACCAGTGCCCAGCTTCAGCCATAAAAGATCTACCTCTCACGGACTGGAGCTGTCCGTAGCTGAATCAGCTTAGCCTGATGGTTTTAGCGTTTGCATGGGAGGTTGGCCCCAAAGGTCCCTGCCCGGCGCTATGCAGGGTCATGAGGTATGGCACTAACCATCGATGAAAGCAGAGGTAGACCTCGCCTCTAGCTCGAGGGCCAAGTATAAGACAAACACTGTGGCCTCCATGTCCCACGTCTTTACCAACTACCTCTTCTCCTCCTATATCTGGATAGTAGAACAGGGCACTTTGCTCTTCACTGCTGAACCATCAGCTTACTTCTCAAAATGTCGTACGAGGAGAAATCTCAAGGGGTTATGGGGTCACCTGAAGTTATTGAGAAGAGCCCATCTCTGAATCACGTGAGCATATTCTTATCCCGATGCTGTCCTCCAAGCCTCAGCTAATTCCAAACTCATAGGCGGGAGTAGCAGAGGTCAAAGTCGTCAAAGGTAGTGGAGCCTACAATGAGGCTCTCATCACAGAGAAGCCAAGTCTCACGCATCCAAGGACACTCCTCCTAATTCTCTGCTGTCTCCTTGGCTTCTTCTGCCAAACAATGAATGGCTTTGATGGTTCGCTATTCAACGGTTTGACCGCCAATAAGCAATTCCTCAGCTTCTTCCATGGCTCCAATAACGGTATCTGGGCTGGTATTGTCTCCGCCATGTACCAAATTGGCGGTGTCTGCGCCCTTCCTTTCGTCGGCCCCTGCATCGATACTTGGGGCCGGAGAGTCGGTATGTTCATTGGGGGCTTCCTCATCATCATGGGTACTGTTATTACCGGCACCACAATCCACACTGCTAGCATTGGCCAGTTCGAGGGTGGACGCTTCTTGCTTGGTTTTGGTGTCTCCATCGCCTCCGCTGCCGGACCCATCTATGTCGTGGAAACGAGCCACCCCGCGTTTCGTGGTGTTGTCACTGCTTATTGCAACACCTTCTGGTTTACCGGTTCCATCCTGGCCAGTGGTGCCGTGCGGGGAGCTCTCAACCTTGGGGGAAATATCTCATGGCAGTTGCCCGTCTGGCTGCAGATGCTCTTCTCGGGTCTCATCTGCCTCTTCTGCTTCCTCATTCCTGAATCGCCCCGATGGCTATATGTCTCCGGCAAGCGGGACAAGGCAATTGCCACCCTCACTAAGTGGCATGGTTATGGGAACCCAGAGTCTGCCTGGGTCAAGCTACAGCTTCAGGAGTATGAGGAGTTCTTGATCATGGACGGTGCAGTAAGTCAACACGAGTATGCCTACGGATAGGCCTTTTGCTAACCGGCTATAGGACAAACGCTGGTGGGACTATCGTGCTTTGTTCCGTTCCCGCGCAAGCTGCTACCGCCTTGCATGCAACTGCGTCTTCGCCATCTTCGCTCAATGGGCCGGCAACGGCGTCTTGTCATACTTTCTTCCTGCCGTTCTGACCACTGCCGGTTATACGGACTCGATCACTCAGGCGAACATCAACCTCGGCTACGCATGCTTCCAGTTCGTCTTTGCTTTGACTGGTGCTGCTTTTGTCGATCGCATCGGCCGCCGCCCTTTGATGCTCTTCAGCATGACAGGTTGCTGCATAATCTGGATCGGCATGACCACTGCTACTGGCATCTTTGCCCATTCAGATGATACAAACAGCTCTGCAGCCAAGGCCACCGTTGCCTGTATCTTCATCTTTGGTGCCGTCTACTCGATCGGTCTCACACCCCTGCAAGCTCTGTATCCCGTGGAGGTCCTCTCCTTCGAAATGCGTGCGAAGGGCATGGCCTTTTCCTCCTTGGCTGTTAACGCTGGTGGTTTGCTCAACCAATTCGCTTGGCCGGTCTCCTTGAAAGCGATCGGCTGGAAGACTTATATCGTCTTCGTTATTTGGTGCGCGGTGCAGGCGACCATCTTCTACTTCTTCTTGCCCGAGACGAAGAACCGAACGGTATGTCATGAATATCCCTGTCCTTCCGCAGATGTGAACAGTAACTAATACTCGTCCTTTGAAATAGCTTGAGGAACTCGATCAAATATTTGAGGCCAAAAACCCCGTCAAGGAGTCGCTCAAGGTCAAGAAGATTGCTCTAACCGCCAACAAGAATGTTGTTGGTGTGGAGGAGGCCTAGGCCTTATCATGCTGGGATGGGTGGGCCTGGGGGTTCTGGGGACGTGACCAACTTCTGGGATAGGCGTGTGATCCATCACATCCTCTCTGCGCTGGGTCGCCTGTTTCACAATGGCTACAATAATTTATCGGATATCGCGAGATCTCATCATACGTGCTATAGCTCAAAACTGCGTCTGAGTAATTTAATGAAGCTTTTAACTGGCTCTTTTCAAACCTGACAGCTTTCCGAGACCAAATCAACATTCGAGACTGTTCAACCATTTTATTGACTCGTTTAGTGCTAAGGAGGTAGGTGCGGGTAGTTCGACGAGTAGAGAGCTGAGGACATTACAGTGCTTGGCAAGCCTTTTGGCATAGCTGCCGTTTCAAACTTGTGCTTGTCATTCTTCGAGCTACACTCACAATCTAGTTTGTACTTCAATCGGGATGTACTATGTAATCGAACCAGCAAAGTTGTCGCGACCTGTTCAACTCTGAGTATATCTCTCCACAGCCAACTATGGCCTTTCCAGCACCTATAACGGCGCCTTCTTTCCCTCAAACTTCGCAATCGCTACCACAAGCCCGACCACCTTCTGCCCTGCAATCACAGTCACACTCTGGGCTTCGACTTCCATCAAACAAGAAAACAATCTACGATCGCAATCTGAACCGCAGCCGCAATGCTGAACTCAGTCGGTCAAGCTTTGCATACCTGTTCATGGAAATGGTGAGCTACGCCCAGAAGCGAGTCACCGGAATTCAAGATCTGGAGAAAAGGTATAACGACCCCTAGACCCCAGCCTACGTCAAAGTACTCACGCGCCTCATTAGGCTCAACGAACAAGGTTACCCCCTCGGTTTGAAAATCCTCGATCTACTCCTCTACCGCTCCTCGCCCGCCGGCAGCACCTCCTCTTCAACAACCCCAGCCTCTCGACCTCTGCGACTAATCCCCTTGCTCACCCTCCTCACCACCAAGCTCTATCCCCTACTCTTCGCCCGACCCGCCGACTCGCTCGAACAGTCTACCACTAGTCCAAGCGAGTACATGATCATTGACAACACGCCGCTCACGAATCAGTACATCTCCGTGCCCAAGGAGATGAACCAGCTGAGCTGCGCCGCATTCATTGCAGGTGTTATTGAAGGCGTCTGTGACGGCGCAGGATTCCCGTGTAAGGCGAGTTCGCACAATGCGGGGACGGAGATCTGGCCAAACCGGACGGTCTTTCTGGTCAAGTTTGAAGATAGTGTGTTGGAACGGGAGAAGGAGCTGGAAGCTATGGGTGTGAAATAAACGAGAGGTCATATCTCCTGCTTCAACTAGACAGTGCAGCCATGCACGAGTGTTGATATTGATCCTCTGCCGCTGTATGGATTTACCTCAATCGCCTTTGGACCGCTTCACCGAATATCCTAATAGGGCGAAACTCTTCGAGGTCGAGGCCTCGCGGCCAAGGTCTAGGGTCGAAGTTATCCATGACCACCCTATTGTGACATGGGATCTGCAGCGTGGACGACTTACAATGCTTCCAAGCTCCAATTTTTCATCGCCCGCAGACTCATCTCAGCAAATGAATCGTCTTCTTGGAAGAGAACGAAGCCTTCATTGGCAGCGAGTGCGAGGTCTACGGTATGAGTGCTAGGATTTATCGGCAATCCAACTATTTCAAAGCGCCGCCGTAAGGAGAGCATGCAATATGAAGGACTAGGTATCCTAGGCGAGGGCATTTCCAGTGATGGAGGAGTTGGAAGGGATGAAGATTGTGATGTATTTGAGGGCGTCCCGCTACTTGACGGATGTGCAGGTACGTCTAAGCTACTCTCAATAGGCAAATCTAAAGCCATTTACATCCTCTATCGTACAAAGAAGACTGAGTGAACCTATCTGTGCCTCTCCTATGATCGTACGAATTGAAGCCACCTATACTCTTCCTTTCCCCTTCCTTTCCCTCTTCCTTTTCCGAGAAAAGATGAATCTGAAGCCATATGTATTTCTCCCTCTTCCTACGAAAGTGAGTTTGAGGTCGTTGCACTCTACTATCGGGTTGTATACTTACAGGCGCGCGAGCAAGTTAGGAGACAAGTGCAACTCTTTTCTCAGCGTTGAGTACTGTGCTTCATACACGATCGACAAAAAGTTGGAAACGACTAAGACCGATCAGAGCCAAATCTCCACCAGCGACCTCAAAGATGCTACCTCAGGGTCAAACGCAACGCCCTGCCAAACCAGAACACCATGCCCACTTCATCAATAGATGCGAAAGTATGCAATAACACCGAAGCAACTGCGATGATCGGAGGGTCTATTCTATGCCGTCGTCAAACATCAAGGTATACCCACCCACTCTTACCTTCATGCTTGCAACGGTCCCCTCTTCCGAACAGCTGATGGCACGATCACCCAGGCGCATTGGTTTGCAGATAAGTAATTGTGCAATATGCCTTGATTTCAGCATCCGCGTCAAGCTTGATAAGTCCATCACAAAAAGGTGGGGGAATCACTTTCTGAGATCTCTATTGCCATCAGGATGAAGAGAGACAGGGTAGAAATGTCGCCACCTGTGCCGCTAAAAGGCGAGTCTAGATCGGCAACTTTAGATGCCAGTTTCGCTCAAGAAGTTAGCTAGACGTCGTGGTTGACCACTTTTCCAGAAGGCAGGTTGGGAATGATGATCTGCTCTGGCATTAACGACAGCAACCCTGTTCATGCATCCAGGATCCCGGGACCGGGGACCGGGGACCCCCGCACTCCACGCCATGACGTCGCAATTTAATTAGGGGCCGCACGAGAAACAAAGCCCAAGCTAGGGAAAGGTCACAAAAAAGGTCGTTAAGCCTTTTTGCGCACCAAGCTCATCATTACACAGGCAGAGGAGTCACAATTATGTGTGCCCGAGGAAATCTCTGGGCTGGTAACCCTCCGTCAGCGGCGAACCGGTTGACACATGGACACAAATGTGTTCCAACGGCATGGTGCGCCTGCAGCAGCGCATTTCAAAGCTCCCCTAGCAGAACTTGTTTTCAGAGATCTGCGCTATACCTTCTCAGGGATACGACCTGGAAGAGGTTTGTAATATGAGGGGATGGTGGCTGACTCAGGGAGGCCTCTGTGGGTCATTGGACTTGCTACGGTGTGTAAGTTAGTGTGTGTACTTTCGATCGGCATACTCTGAGCCTGGAGGGCACCAGGAAAGAAATTCGAGTCCAAGGCAAGCAAAACGCGAGCAGTATTTGGAATACCACCTAAGTTTCAGCTACATATCGCAGGCAGTGACCGTGTCTTCTCCTCGGAACCACAAACGGAGGTGGCAGCGATAGCTCAACGGCTTTAAGTTCCTTTGGCGTCTGCAGATGGTTTCACTGGCTGGCTTCCATCTACAGTCGTTTGATGAAATCTCCAATTGCCTCCGAAACGTGATCGCATGCTTCTTCGGGGAGATAGTGTCCATGGCCGTCACCAACACCGATACCCTGATATTGAATGCCAGGCTGCACCCAATCCTTCCAGATCTTCTCCACGTCTAGCCCCGCTCCCAGTTTGGCCTTCGAGAACATGACCAACGTGGGCACTGCAATCTTTTTTCCTTTCTTCTGGTCTTCGGCTTGCTCGGCCACTTCAGGCGCAGCTCCAGACGCATAGTCTTCGCAAGTGCCAATGATTGTCTCCCTTTTATCAAACAGCTCACAGTGTACATCCACGGCGTTGTCGGACTCCAGACGTTTCTGACCTTCCGCATTTGGACCTCGTATTCGTGTATGGGCATCTCGACACCAGCGTCCACCGCCGTAAGCTTCTAACATGGGTACGGCAATGGCGAGATTCGCAAGGAATGGCCAGTGGAAGTAGCCGACGGCGATGGTGGGATTGGCAAATGCTTCCCACTGAACCTTGGTAGGCACGATATCTAGTAAGACGGTGCCGATGACGTCCAAGTTAGGAAAGTCATCTTTGTCAACTGCCAACCGGTGACATATCCTTGCGCCACGGTCATGTCCGCCAAGAATGACCTTTCTGCGAAGTGCTTTGGAAATGTGGAAGACTGATTCGAGAGCTTCAAGCAACGCACTTCCCACGTCCTTTTTCGAGTGCTTCTTGCATGCAGTACTGACCCCGTAGCCAGGGAGTTCTGGTACGAAGAGGGAAATTTTGTCGGCGAGGGCTGGAATGACATGGCGCCAAATGAAGGCAGACTGTGGATAGCCATGGATCAAGGTTAGAATAGGACCATCTCCACCAATATCGGACGTGTAGCTGCACACGGTCGAGCCAGAAGAGGTCTCCGTGAATGTTTTGATGAGCTTCGGGTGGAGGGACTTGAGGTCAACCATCTTCTCGAATGCTAGAGGGTATTGATAACTTCATCCTGTACTCTTCGCATTGGATTTGTCAGGAATAAGTTGTCTCCAACGGGGCGAATTTGGAGCTGCTGCGGAGAGCAAACGTGTGACGACGATCTTCATCTGCTTACGTCAGCTTTTTTTGTCTGGCTCGCAGGATGCACATATGTTCTTTCCACTAAATCTCGATTGCGGTATCACTAGGACCTACTAAGGAACATTCCCGAAGGCATCTTCCGATTTGGCCTGGATGAACCTTTTGGCTTCGATGCACTCTATAGTTAGCTCCCTCCAGTTCCTTCCCTCCCAATATCAAATCGTAGTGAGCTTGAGCGTTAGAGAGAACAAGCCGGATTCGCCAACAAAATTACAGTGGCCGAGGAGAGGCAGGAAACAGGGTGATTTCACTATTTAGAGAGGCAGAGCCATTGTCCACAGACACTAGGTCTGTTCCTAGGCACCCTACTCACTCAATGCAAGAGTACTCTCCATGACATACAAACCTCCCTGATGAACAACGCAGTAGAGCCAGAACTACTCAGTAATATGGCGAACCCATTCAGGTAGATAAAGGATGAATTGGGATTTGAGCCGTCTGAACGAGTCGCGTTGATTGGACACCTCTTCAGCAGCGGATACTACTTTGCGCTGACTTCCAAAAGACCATATTACATGGGTTAGCCTTAGTTCTTAAGGTTATTATTGGTAAGGAAGTTGGGATCCATGTTTTAACGGTGAAAAGGAAGGATGAAATCATGTCAAAATTGTATGTTAAACACCACCAACGCCTTGCTAAGTTGGATCAAGCTTCTTTCCTTCCCTGCTTTGACCGGCAGCTCCCAACCCTACCAATTCCACGTCCGACTACTCGCTGTAAAGACCGGGGGTTTCCAGTTCAACCTCGCCGGATCAATACTCCTCTTCCCCCGCGTCCTTTCCTTCTCTAACGCCTTCTCCCGCTGCTCCAGCAGCGCATCACTCACGACAATCATCCACGAATAGCCGCCACTGACACCGGTGCTATTGGCACCGGGTAGACGCTGATATCGCAACAACTTTAACACCTCGAGCTGTTCATGCACATCTTTCTCCGTCATAGCGCTGAGGCTCGCCAGCTCAGCAATACTAGTGCTGTATTGCGTACCCGCAATCGCCAAGGAATCCACACCACCAGACGGCGTATGCGGACCACCAGGTGGGGGCAGTCTCGCCGGGTCGCACAACAGCTCGAGCAGTGTCTCTCGCCAGAACTGCCTGTACCCCAGCAGTCCTAGATCAGAGAGTGGTTTCTCTGGGCTGCCCAATTTGCCTTCGCGTTTGCTCAGTTCGTAGCTGAACTGGATCAGAAGCCGACCCCAGCCTTGACGCTGGTATTGAGGTAATGTTAGAATACATGCAACGTTGTAACCCTCAGCGGACTCCTTCTCTTTGCTGAAGTAGCCGACAAGGTGGCAGCCGTGCTCGTCGCGCGTGCACATGCAATAGAAGAGGAATGGATCGACGTCGTAGTAGAGTGTTTTGTGGTCGAGAAAGAGTTTGGAGAGGAGGCAGAGATTCCGGCACCAAGTGCGTTGGCGACGGCCGTCGACTTCAAAAATTGAGACGTGGTCATCACGGTAGATTTCGTTGCCAGGCGGGTGTAGAAGGGTGCATTTTGCTCGGTGTCGTTCGAATGCTTTTTCCGAGATAAAGTAGCTGAGGCAGAATTCGTCGATGTAGACCTTCTCTGCGTCCGAGAATTCCTGTGGGTATGGAGAGAAATACCACGGTTCTATTTCATGCTTGCCCATCTGAATCTTGGAAAGGTTGCGAACGAGGTGGAGTTGGGCGTGGTTTTGGACCATGGAGCCGCCCGTGCGGAGTTTTTCAATTTCTTCCTCTGGGTCCGGAAGGGCGTCGACTTTCTCTTCAGTCTTCATGACCGCGTCGGGCATTTCAACATCATTCCCTTGGAGGTCGTCATTGGCTAGGGAAATTGGAAGCGGTGTGCCACCGGCGGGTGTCGTAACGGAGGTAGAGGTCACCATCGTTGGGGTTAGAGAGTCCATCCCATCTTCACGGTTCTCTTTTCCACTGGCTTTAGACGGACGCAATGGTTTACGGTCGTTGCCTGCTTTGGCGCCGAGGAGGTCAGGCGTGGCCGAGACATCGCGAGAGTCGGTTCGGTTCTTTTTAGAAGGGGGTCCCTTTGTTGTGACTGTGGTTTTCTTCTTTTCTGGCTTTTCGGGTGCCGGCCATTCGACTTCTTGACTTAGGTCTATTCGATCGGCGGTGACCCATTCTAAGACCTGTAAGTTTTCATTGCTCTCGAATCACTCGAGGTAAATGACATACCATCTAATCGTTTGTTGAATTCGACATAATGGACGCTGAAAGACGTGTCAACAAGGTCTTAGAAAGGTCAAGGGAAGAAGCCTACTAGAAAGTCAAAGCTGCATTTCTTTGCTTGATCGAGAGTATTTCCGCCTTCCTTGACTCGCCATTCTGCTTCTTCGTCAGTACTTGATCTCTCCACGCCACTTTCCTGCCAAGTCACGTGAGCACCGTCACGATGCACAAGGACACACCTTTTCAACGTGTGCTTTGACACCAATCCTAAATTGCCAATATTAGCTTTCTGTTGTCTTAAGACAGCGGATAGAATCTAGTCCTACTTGAGCGTGTTAAGGGTCGCGAAACCTCTCTCGACGGGATCGGGAGTCCCAGTGGCTTCCTGAGCGTTCTCCGTTCCCGGCATACTGATCAGCAAGGTATTGTAGGATGATTCATCGACTATGGAGAATTGACACGGGTTTTTGGCGGAGTTTTTGATGAAGTTGTTGTCTGAATTTGCGATGGAGATGGGCTGAGAATTTGTGCCCAGAGTTTTGCCTCGCCACTTTTCGCAATTGGGGTCGCGCGCCTAGAGCCGCAGCCTAAAACCCTTTCATTACCTTAAACTTCAATCCCCAAATCGACGGTCTGCATAACTACTGGTTGCTACTACTATATCCGAAACATCCACATTAAGCACAAAGAGGGTGATAAAAGGTTCACACCACTGAGCTTGCATTGCCTCTACAAAAGTCGGCTTACAAACCCCGTTAACTAGTGGAAACCATTGACCTTTGCAACATTCTCCTCCAGATCTCTCAGCTCCTCCTTAGCTGCCCGGAATGCATCCTGTGCTTCTCTCTCCCTTTTGCTTACGAGACTGACGCCTTCCCTGAGCCGTTCCAGTCGTTCCGATAGAGCCAACTCCTCTCTTCTTTGCGCCCCTTCGTAAACAATTCTTTCAGTGGTAGTCTTTTCCAGTACTTCATTCGCCTCAACGATCTTCGAACGAAGTGTTTTCGACCTAGCCTGATACCCACCATGTAATTGTGCAAGTTTCTTCTCTTGCTTGTTTCCTCTGCCCGCGGCATCGAGAATATCGTTTTGAACTGCGGCAAACGCAGCTGCATACTCTGCAGCAGTTGTTTCCAAGGTGAGCGAGTCGGGCAATCCGTCGGCAGCTGCAGGAGCGTAAACGTTCGAGGAGAACTCTTCTATGAACCTCATTTGGTCACCTAGGTCAATCTCAGCTTCAATTAGTGCGCGAGCACCTGCCAGCTGCTCGTCGCTAAAATCTTCGAGCCCCGGAGCACTACCAACGACTTCGGAACCTGGAAGAGGGAACTTTCGAGCATCGTTATGGACGAGAAGCCTAAATTCCGCTGCAATCATTGCCTCAGCAGGGTCTGTAATCGAGTCGTCCCGCTGCCTCATATCATCGTAGTTGACCAGCGCAGGTCTGGGTAGAGACCGCTGGTAGACTTGCGTTTGCCTTCTGAATTCAGCAGCTACTGCGGCCTCACGAGCTTCCTTGATCTTCCTGTCCCTGTCTGCCGCATCTTCTTCGCTAATTTCGGCATGTCCGTTCGGTTCAGCCGATTCAGAAGGTAGTTCTTCTAGCTCCCAATCGGTCTCCTTTGGCTTTGGTAGCGATGATAGCTTCGCGCGTAGTTGCCGGCGAACAGAGTTCTCCGCAAGCTCGATTTCCCGCGGTGTCTGACCGACCAACTGTCTCGCCCCTGCTTCATTAATAGCAAAATTGTCTCTTGGTGTCCTTAGTGGTGTAGCACCAACCCCGTTTGCGCCTCCTTGTCGGAAAGGCGTCGCCATCGGGTTAGGCGTAACCATTTGGTGCTGTCTCGGAGCAACTCCGTCAAATCCAGTAGAGGCACTTCCTTCATGCAGAGGCGTATTCTCACCGCCCAGCAGCGACGATTGTGTCTCTGTCAACGCCCGGATATTTCGGATTTCGTTGGCAATGTGATCCTCCTGTGCAGGGGCTCGTGGAGTCCTTATAGGTGTACTGCCGATCATATTGTTATAGTTCGACACAAGTCCTTTCGTGCCATCCGTCGCGTCTTCTCCGGCCCTCTTTGCCGCCCGGTCTCCTGCCATGCCCATTTTGACGATCTCTTCTAGTTCGACCTCGCTGACTTGGGGTGATGGAAGGATAAGTGCTCTCCTCTTGCTTTGCTGCTCTGCCTCTCGTATTCTCTGCATCTGGCCAGCCCTCGCTGCTGCTGCGGAAGCAGCCGAAGGCTTGTTTTTGTCTTGTTTCTGCCTCTTACGATCAGGATCATCCTCAGGATCTCCCTGTCGTTTTCTGGCGAGTTGCTGTTTTCGCGGGTCAAAAGCCTCGCGCTGATGCTCGTTGACAGCTTGCTCTTCTTGGGTATCGTAGAAGCCTGGAATGGCCTGTTTTTCGAAAGGAATGTCTGCATTGTAGTCCATCTGCCCCTTTTTGCGATTAACGATCTTGCTATTGATCCCGGCATTCTTCAGTTCTCGTCGTTTCTGGAGTGCCGCTAATCGTCGTGACTCTTCCAATTGCCTCTCTCGTGCTTTTCGTTTCGCCTTCTTGCCCTGTGTATTGGCCAGACGAGCTCGTGCCTCGCTTAACATCTCCTTCTCGTCCTCATCGAGGTCGATTGTGTCTGGGCGTGCGGGCTTCGATTCCGGATCAGGGTCAAGTTCACCAGGCCTGAGGAGAAAGTCAGTATTTATAGGAGATGCATATGTGGGCTTGTATACCTCAACTTCCTGACATCGTCCCCACTGGGCGCGAGGGTCTCTGCCCCGCTCGGTCCTCCTAGGCCCAGATCGTCATTCTCCCTTGCCTCTGCCTCATCAAGTAGCTTTTGATATCGTTCCAGACATTGGGTAGCTGTTCGTCCGACTATGGGTGCGATCGTGCGCCATTGTGTAGGCATCAACTTCGCAAGATGAAGTAGTTTCTCGTCCTCTTCTTTGGACCACTCGATCTTGCGAATGCCTGGGTCCAGCCATTCTGACCATCGTGCTTTGCATTGCTTCGGTGTCTTTCGCGCGAGGAGTGAAGATACTCGAGCCCACTGGTTCAGACCATACTTCGAGACGGAGGCTTTGAGAATCTCGTCTTCGATGTTCGTCCAGACGCCACCTTTGACAACCGGCATCGTCGCGGTGTCCGCGAAAAACGAATGCTGATAGATGTCAGATAGGTGAAAGCGTCCGGCCCTGGAGGATTTCGAAAAGGAGGCAGGCCGTGAAGTTCTTTCCGATGCTACTTGTATCGAAAACCGCAAGACGCCAGTGAAACTTTCTGGGGATTAATGTCTTGGCACGCACCCATCCGACGCCGCTTTACCAGCACCTACTCGCGAGCGTGGGATTCAGTCGACGGGTAGGTCTGTGCTGCCCAAGAACATCAAGGCAGTGTTGTGCTTGGCACATACTTTTGGCCATATGAGATCACACAGTATGCCGCGGTAGACCTTCGAACATCCTCTTCCGACATCCAACCATCAATGGTGAAGAACTACGCTTCCTACGAAGTTCAGCCGCATTTCCTCGTGTCGCCGCAAAGAGCAAAAGATAATCAACGTGATATCGGCCTCTTTGTCATACGTTACTACGTATCCTCAATCTATAATCTCCTCTCCCCTCTAAATTTGACTGTTGAAATCCAAAGTGGACAGTTTAAAATTTGCTGCGTTAAGTACTCACCTGCAGAAATTCGCGACAGAGGGTCGAGATAGCCAACCGGGCAGGGACTCGACGACACATGCCTCAAGCCTCACCACGGAGTTCGCCGGAAAGGGTAATCGAGCCTTTGTGTAAGTCATCAATTCGCAGGGTAAGAATAGAACTGCTCCACGCCAACAAGGTAGACTTTCAACTTGCACGTTCTGGGATGATGCCTTAGAGCACTGCCACCGCCACACTTAAGAGGTGTAGCCTCGCGAAGTGGAATGCGATTTCGATATAAGAGATTCCCCTCATTCCCCTTTCTGAGTATATTTTCTGCGCTTTCGTTCATTCATTCTTAGTACTATGAATGTCATTTAATGATGCTCGTGGTCCGAAGGTTTCTCGAATTTCCTCAATTCCATTTAGGTTTCACAAAAGCCCAACATGTCGAATCCGTCTCGATACACTGTTCATCCCTTTATCCTCATTATTTCATTCTTCTTGCACGCAAAATCCGTCCTCGCATCACCGTCACCCTCTAATGATCCACACCCTCTCCTCCACCGCACCAACCAAGAAGCCTCTAGTGAAATTAAATGCTATGGCCTTCCATACGGCAGTATCGGCTTCCTCTCCCACATCCTAACCTACTACTCCATCATCTGCATCGGCGTCGGCGTCAGGCCCCTCCTTCCTAGAATGCACCTCAGGCACTCCATATTCGACCTCGTTGTGGCAATCTGCTCCCTCCTCGGCAGCAGTATCAACGCTATCGTGGTCATGGCCCGCTGCCGTCGCGAGTGGCAATTCCTACTGCTGGCACTATGGAAGCTCGGCTTGAGCTGTACGCTGGGCTGTATGTGCATCCACCGTGCCCTCCTCGTCAGGCACGCCGACGAGATCAAAAATTCCAAGAGACCGTTCTTTTGGCTTTTTGTGTACGTCACGAGTATAGTGCTCGGACTAGCAGGACTCTTTTCCCTTGTCCGGCGGTCGTGGGATAATCCGCACGTTCGAACTGTGACTATTGCATTCTGGGGAATTGCAGGGGGCCTGGCGTTCATAAAGGCCCTGTTTCCGCAGACAAGTATCACGGAGACCGAAGTTGAGTGGGAGCGCGACGATTTTGTCGCGTACTTGCAGCGCTGGCTTGGCCAGGATACTCGCGAGACGTATACTGTGGTGGTCGAGTCGAGGAGCTGGGGCTTTGGACAGTGGTTGCAGTCGTTATTCGCATCAGCGATTTTGCTGACCGTCTTGTTAGCGCCGTTGTATAGTGACTGGGTGCTTGGAGTTATAACGGGGAATCTGGCCGGTGCACCGAGCGGGGATGTTAAAGTGATTTATTGGATCTATTTCGTGGCGAAGAGGTTGCCGTTGATATTTCAGTAAGTATAACATTTGGACCGAGAACATTGTATGGACTACACGTGCATTGCTCGATAAAGAGAAACCACGGCTTTCTTTCGCCCATGAAGATTGCAAGGATTGCGGGCGAAAATTCAATCATGATTTCAAGGGGTTTGGTCGGGGAGAGGTAGCAAAGGATTCCATCTCGGGCAAATTCCATATAGAACGGTTAACCTGGAACCAGAACTTAGCAGATGCCATGTCCAGGCGTTGAGGCCCCAAATCTTGCATAAAACCGCGTTGCTCAAGCAAAAAGAATGCAAGTGTCAGGTATGCCCCTGCCGTCTATTAGGCCATAAGTAGTGTTAGGCATGATTGAACCCTCAGACTCAATCACCGTACTCAATTTTTGACACTTTGTAAGGGTGCGGCTGACCCGCTGCTGCTCCTTACCCAGTCGTGCGCCCTCAGAGCGGCCTCACCCTAGGCCCGGAGGAGTGAGCTCGATGCAGATTTCTTGAACTCTTGGCGCATGCGGGGATTCAACGAAGAATTTTGGATATCCATTCACAAGCCTTTTCACTCTGGACTAGGCAAATACATATTCAAGAATTGTCTGATAGCAGCTAGGGCGGAGATGTCGATTTCGAAAGCTGCACCGCAGCAATTTAAGCAGCCGTCACGAAAGGGTAAGAAAGCATGGAGGAAAAATGTGGATATCACGGACGTGCAGAGTGGTCTAGAACGTTTACGAGAAGAGATCATCCAAGGGTGAGTGCCGCAACACGACTCTCTGCACATTAGCTCTATACTGATTTCCCAAGTGGCCCAATTGCAGAAAAGCCGTCCGATGAGCTGTTCGCCCTCGACACTACAGGCTCAGAGGCGATCAAAAAAGCATATCAAAAGACACACAAACCATTAAAAGCGGACGAGATCCTTGCGCAGCGTTCTGTGATACCCGGTGTCGACAGTCGCAAGCGACCAATTAGTAGAGTCACGGATGGAATAATTGAGCCAAGTCAGAAGAGGCTGCGAAAGGGTTGGGTCAGCAAAAAAGAGGTGCAGAGGATAAAAGAGTCAGCACAAGCCGGTGTGCAACTCTCTACTGAACGACTTGCTGAAGATGCGTCATCTGCATTCGATCTGTGGGCGGAGGTTACCCCAGCAACGCAAGAATCTCAACCACCGCTAGAATACATAGACAAGCGCAAGCCAAAGGTCGTACCTGCCACTCTCCGGAAGGCGCCAATCGCAATGACAGCAAACGGAAAGCCTGTCAGAGCTGTTAAGGAGCCCAAGGGCGGGTCTAGTTACAATCCGTCCTTCCAAGACTGGGACGAGCTCTTGACACAGGAGGGGCAGAAAGAAATTGAAGCAGAACAAAAGCGGAGACGAGAAGCAGAGGCGCAGGCAGACAAAGCCGCAAGAATTGCAGCCATGGCCGCGGCTGTCGACGAGGCGACCGCTCGAACGGATGAAGAAAGTGCCTGGGAAGGGTTTGAAAGCGGGTACGATTCGTCTGGGATGCTGAAAAAGAAACGCCCAGAGAGAAAGACGCAGGCACAGCGAAATAAGATCAAGAGGCGGAGAGAAGCCGAACAGCAGGCTAAACATGCTAAGAAGATGGGCGACCAGCGGAAGCAGGCGCTTGAGATCGAGGCTACTAAGAAGGCCGTTGCCACTCAATCAAGTGACAAAGCAGCGGCGCCGCTTAAAGATGAAGGTCAATCGGAGACTGGAGACGATACTGTGCTGAGGAGGAGACGGCTGGGCACTATCACCATTCCTGAAAAACAGCTTGAAGTGGTGCTTCCTGATGAGCTCCAGGAGTCGTTGCGGCGGCTGAAGCCGGAGGGTAATCTGCTGAATGATCGATTCCGCAATTTGCTGGTCAATGGAAAAGTTGAGGCCCGGAAACCCATCACACAGCCGAAGAAAGCGAGAAGAACGTACACCGAGAAGTGGACATACAAGGATTTCAGTGTCCCCGTTTAGTCCGTCTCAACTTAGAATAGCAAAATGGGAGCACTTTTTGGGCTACAGAAGACGATCCAGTGCTTCATCATCTGACGGTGTCCCTGCCAAACTAACTAGCGTGTGACGGCGAATTTTTACAAGCAATTGATATTGATAGTTCTGATTCAATGTACGAGGGGTTGGGCGTCATCTCTGACTGAGATAAGCATTTGGGGAAAGCGCAAATGGTGCCAAGCCAGTGACGCTCGCTATCGTGAGCCCCGAGTTCCTCTGAAAGCCTCATGATACTATCTACCAGTGTTTCTTATGCGACACAGACGCAGACTCCCAATATTAGCGAATTTTTCCTGAACCAGCTTCGATAATGTCTTTATTTGGTAGCTCCCCGACCGAATCGCCGCTCGCCAACTCCATAAACTCCAAATCTCTCTTCGGCGATGAAGTTACGCCTGCGGCTACATCAACCTCGTCCCTGTTCGCTGATGAGAACGCTGACACGTCGCCGTGGTCAATGCCAACCCCGAAGAAGGCTGCGCGACGTGATCTTGTCAAGACTCTACTTCCAGCCACTGATGTGCCGGAAAGCTACGTGGATGCTTATGACAAGATTCTCGAGTCGAATGACAGAGTTGGAGCTGGTATAGGTCTGACAGGAATAAGGAAAATCTTGGAAAACAGTGGACTGAGTCCCTCAGCTCAAGCCCAAGTGTTGAACTTGGTGGTTCCTGGAGGTCGAGAGAGTACCAGTGGGCTCGGCCGCAGTGAGTTCAATGTGCTTCTGGCACTCATTGGTCTTGGTCAGGAAGGTGAGGACGCGACGCTCGACGGCGTGGATGAACGAAGACGCAGTAGGTTATTCTTCGAGCGGTCGGCGACAAGCGCTCACAATTCAATGCAGGGCTGCCAGTTCCGAAAATTCCATACCTTGACAAGCTCAGATCTGCTCCTTTGGAAGAACGATCCAATGGCACTGCCTCGCACCTGCCTAGCACGCCTGCACAACAAGGCCCTCAAAAGGACAATTTAGCATCGAGGCCACGACGTATGCGTCAGGATTCTTTGGGAGGTGATCTTGAGTCAGACCCATGGGCGAGCCCGGTGGCGCAGAAATCCGTACCTCCAACCAATGCTCTACCCGGTCCCCCACCAAATGGCCTTCCCGAGCAAGTTGTAAAATCTACGGCGGCTAGCCTACCACAGCGCACAACCAGTGCTTTCACAACGCATACAGAATCGCCACCAGGGGGACACAGCCAACCCACAGGAGGTGTGTCTAGCGGCGCCACCGGATGGAGCAGCTACAATGGTAGTTCGAATGAAGGGTTCTCGGAGCAACAAAATCTCATCGGTGGTGGATTTGGCGACGGCGGCAGCCAAGGAAATCCGGGTAGAGGAGATCCTCGACGATCTCTGGGCGCTGGTGTTATCCTCCCTCATGCATCTGGAGAGGTTGTCACTATAACTATGTTGCCAGAGAAGGAAGGAATGTTTATGTTCCAGCATCGGAACTATGAAGTCAAGTCTGTGCGGCGATCAAGCACAGTGGTCCGACGATATAGCGACTTTGTTTGGCTCCTCGACTGCCTTCACAAGCGGTATCCATTCAGGCGCTTACCTCTCCTACCACCTAAGCGGCTCCAAGGTGCGTTTCTCCTATTGTTCCTCTACAAGCGTGCTTACAAGAGTCTCAGTTAATGGCACCCACTTGGCGGCTGATGCCGCAAGCTTCCTCGAGAAGCGACGGAGAGGCCTAGTTCGATTTGCCAATGCACTTGTACAGCATCCTGTTTTGAACCAAGAACAACTGGTGGTCATGTTTCTAACGGTCCCGACTGTAAGTGGTTGCTTTCCGAAGCGGAAGCAGTCTATTGGCAAGACTGACCACTGACACGTTAGTACCAGGAATTATCTGTGTGGCGAAAGCAAGCCACCATATCTGTTCAAGAAGAGTTCACTGGTAAAGCTTTACCACCAAATCTAGAAGACAGCCTGCCACCAAGTTTAAATGAAACCTTCGACACTGTGCGCACAGGCGTCAAGAGATCCGCCGAGATCTATATCAGTCTCTGCACACTCCTCGAACGTCTCTCCAAGCGCAATGAAGGGTTAGCTGCCGACAATCTTCGATTCAGTCTTGCTTTGCAGACATTGACTGAGAGTACTGCTGACACTTATGCGCTGGACACTAATGATGTTCCCTTGTTGAACGCGGGGATCAATGCGACAGCTAAACATCTATCAACGTCACAGTCACTACTAGAAGACGAAGCCAGAGCTTGGGATGAAGGCGTTCTAGAAGACCTCAAACGACAGCGCGATTGTCTCGTGGGAATGCGAGATATGTTTGATCGCCGAGATCGTTACGCTAGGGACAATATTCCCCAACTGGAGCGGCGAATCGAAGCTTCCGAGAACAAATTGCAGCAGTTGCGGCAAAGGCCCCAAGGTACCGTCAAGCCGGGCGAGATTGAAAAGGTAGAGTCGAGCATCATTAGTGACAAGGAAAGCATCGTACAGCAGCACGCACGCGGAGTGCTCATCAAGGAGTGCATACGCGATGAGATTTTATTCTTCCAGCAGAGCCAGTATGTGGTCAGCAAGTTGCATCAGGATTGGAGTCAAGAGAGGGTTAAATACGCTGAACTACAGGCCAGCAACTGGCGGGCCTTGTCGGAAGAGGTGGAGAATATGCCCTTAGCAGGCTGACACTGATTACCCTGGGGTTCCCCGACCATCGACAGCTAGATTGCTGGAAAACCCAAGCACCAACCAACCCCAATACTCTATTCGGCATCGACAGATACTCGAGTGTCGGCTTTCTGATTATGTAATGGTAGTACATTATGTGCTAGTATGGATACCCAATGTCCATTGCTGCTATTGCGGTGGTTTCCTCTTTGGCTTTGCTCATCAGGCTTGCGCGCCTACACATTTATCGTCTGACAACTTTGAGGCCAAAGGACCTGGGTTGATGCGTCGAGAGACAATCAGTCACTCACTTTTCTCTTCCGGCATCTCACGACAACTCCGGTCGTTCTAAGTGTTTGCTCTGTCAATTCCCTGCTCTCTACTTTGTTCATGATCTCCTTGCATGTGTTGTCCACTGTCCCCTGTCACAGCTCACTGCATTACTGTCTCTCCGGTTCGATGGAGACCAGGTCTTAAAAGGAGAAGGGAATGCAAACGGTGGCCAGGAGATATTGATTCCCGCATTCGACTCTTTTCTCGGTCCACCAAAGGGAACTGGAGATCCCTCCAGGTTCGAAGCTCAAAAGACAGAGGTGTTGGTCCCAAAGAGAATCTAGACAGCGGACAGACCCATATGGCGGGCGAAGTTGCCCTTTTGGAACCTCAACATGCAGCCCATATGTCCACCAGGTTATCTTGAACCCTTGCAAGGCTTTGTCCTAGAAGATACGGTAATTTGGGCTCTACTAGAGTCATAAGTCCTGCCTTGAAATGGGAATATTCCACAGCACTATTCACGATCGTAGAAGTGATAAGTTGTAGGTGCTGGATATCCCATGTGGGTAATTAAGCACCTGCCCAAGGTATGAGGCACCCACAACGAGCCACTGTGGACTAAAGTAAGACCATTGAAGAATACCATTCAACTTTCAATTCAGTACGGCCAAAACCATCCCATTTCTGTACTGAGCAGGTGTTGAGTAATGGATTCGTACGGCCAATCCCTACTTTTGATCCTGAAGTAACATCCCGAAGGGGCCCCACAAGCATGGATAGAGATGAAAGTCCAAGAAATGAAATTGAGGTATCAGGAATTGAGAAAATGTTGAATCCATGACTGTACATTCTCATTCTTGGTCGGCCATGATATCTGCTAAGAAAATTCTATTCCCTTCAGATCCATACACAATTTGCAGATGGCGCCGAGCAATGCATTCCACTCTTGTAAAGTGTGCGCCTGAAACTGAGAACGAAGCTCGCAAACGGGTTAAGCCTCAGATAGCTCCCTCGTCGAAGGCTTTACTTGTTCTTGGTCTGGTTATAGACAAAGCGTTTTCTCGTCCTGCCACCCAAAGAGCGTCAGCATTGAGTTGCAAATTCGCCATTTCTAGACTCGGATATCTTCTTGGGCTTCTGTTTCAGCAGAAATACTAACAAGACGAATTCACCCAACTTCCTTCCAACCATTTCTTCTGTGATGAAGATCTCCTGGTAGGTCTTGCCATTGTGAACCGCGAACTTGATGCCCACGAAATTCGGGAGGATCGTTGCTGCTCGAGCGCGTGTCCGGATCGCTGGAGTACCTGGTGGTGGAGGGAGAGTCTTTGGGAGTGGGAAAGGGACGAGATTTGGGCCTGGTCATTGCAGTGTTAGCAGACATTTGGAGTTGCGCACCTGGCTGTAAGGGGGTGCAGGGAGTGGACTACCTTTCCAGACCGAGCGCTTGAATAGCGCCTGCGTAGGTCTTATCATCGTGGCAACATCGTTTGTTGTGCGATACTTAATGGTGAAGCCTGAGAAATGTTTCAATTCAAGCGCACCCGCGGCGAAAACGGTGACCTCAAGCTTGGCGTTACAATACCACAACGATCTCGATGTAACGGTGCGAAAATTATGCCCAAGTGCATCGTTATATCGAGATCAAAAATCTGCTCCCAGGTCACTTAGATGCTCACCCATAGGGTGCTGCTTTAACGGCTGCCCCTTGTGAGCAGGGTGAGCGCCGGTTGAGTCGAGGGTGAGTCTCTCGACTTGCAGCCGTGCTCGTACTACGCTCCCTAAATTGGTCCCCTCCGTGTATTTTTTGGCCGCGTTTCAGTTTGCCCTCTTTTTCGTCCATTTTGCCTACGAAAAGAACACGTCGCATGGAAATTGCTGAATACGGAAATCGAGTAGTCGGATCGCAGGTAAATTAAAGTGGGAAGAGGAAAATGTTCTCCGCGCTAATCACTCAAAAGGACTGCAGTCATAGTGCCAAAGCCTGGTCACAAATGGAATTTCCATTCCCCATACGCACAAATCCAACCCAGTAGGACCGGGCTGCGGTAGTTGCGTCGGCTCGTATCTCAAAGCAGCTTTTCTCAATCTCCTCGCCAAATCAATCGTATTCTCCGCTCTGAAATCGCTCTCTCCACCTCCATTCGCAGCAACGTCTGTCATCTTCTCACTTATTTCGTAGAAGCTCTTTGAAAATGCTGCTCCAGACGGTCGGTCATGAATTGCCCACATCGTACCTAGAACCGCGGATTCACCCGCAAGCAAGAACGAGGAGATGAATCCTAAAGACTCATCGCTAGTGCCAATCTTCTCGCGACCTGATCCACAGCCGATAAGCTTCACTAAAGGATTATGTTTGCCTAGATTTAGTGCGAATACTTCACGTGTTTGTAGTGGAGTTGGGCCGTGGAAGATCATCTCGTGATTCAGAGGGTGCTCGTCAGTTATGACGTGCCCATGGAAATGGATGATATCTGAGGAGGGGGCCGTTTGGAGGAAGAGATCTTTGGTTGTAGTCGATTGTACGAAATATTGCCTACGATAGTGATTAGCGCTCTTAGCTCCGGCAGGGCTGTCATCAGTCGGATTTTCAAAGAAAGTCAGTGAGCCTTTCGTAGATTCCATCCTCTTGAATGTCCTGGGACTGGTGGCTTGACCTAGCATATTGCTTGAGTAGCAATACACCACAGGGCATTTTGAGCTGAGCGGCTCTTCGCCAACGGGAAGTGCGTGCAGAGGAACATTGAAGAGAAGCTTCGACAGGCACAGCACAAGCAGCACATCAGGTGGACAGATTTCTGAATCTGATAAGGGCTGACAGAGCAGCAAGCTCACTCAAAAGATCTTCAGCGCTCTCGACATCCGAAAGATCCTCTTTCGTTTCGAAGAGATCCCTGCACCACTGCTCGAAAGCTTCAATGGTGATGTCGAGGCGGAACATTCTTGTCGTCTCGGACTCTGCAGATGTGAGCATGTAAATTGCATTTGCCACCGTTACTCAATGCACAAAAAAGAAGCGTTCCATAGCGCGAGCTGTGAAGATCGAGTCAGATCCAAGAGAGCCTTCCAATCAAGGGTTGTGCACGGTTAGTGTCAACTTCCTGCAGCCGGTCTGCAAATGCTCTCGCTTTAGCAAGCTCTGTCCACCTCCATGCGCCTGCAAAGTCCTCGCTATCAAAGCAGATCTCAATTGCTATGCCTAGAATGGAATATGGATTCGCCTCGTTGCGATGTCTCGACGCATATTTCGTCAGGAGGCCATCCAAGCTGCGCGGAAGGAGAAGCTTACTTCGCTCTCTGCTCTAGAGCTCTTCCGCCTACGAAATGTGATGAAATGCTTTTGTAGATGCGCGGTTGTTCTCTTCCAATGATAACCACGGAGCCGATTAGCCCTAGAAACCCACCCGGAAGCTTGCTAGAAGGCTCATTACCTCGTCAACTGACAGGCCGGCGTGCTCCCTAATGCACGCTTGCAACCAGGCTTATTGGACACTGTAGCGAGACCAGGGGGTATAGGCCAATGAAGTGAGCGAAATCACGCGGAAATCCCCTATACTGTCCACCAATGACCGATTGCAAGCGTGCGTTAGGTAGGAATTGGCAATACCTTAACACGAGTACAGCGAATCGTTCAACGGCGTTTGGTCATTGACTTCATCTGACCAGGACCTAAATCAGCTAGTATGTGGCGTTTAGAAAGTTGACGCTTGCAATCGGACGAGTTGGGGCGGTTGTAGGGCTGATAGTGGAGAGGGGCTTTGCCTCACCTGACCCCTCAGCTGAACAGCCAGCTGGCTGCCTAATCTGGTGATAGCTTCTGACCCCAATCGTACTTCGTGACCATATCCTCCTTGAAGCAGTCGTAACTAGGTTTACCCTCTCATCTTGTCCGCCCAGATGGATGTCCGATCGGATTGGTGGGTTGCCCTGTGGTGGGTGGGCTGTCGACATCTGACAACTATTGGGAGCGATGCAGATTCCTACGGATTGGAGTTTTAAGCTCCTACCCCGCGTCGTACGTTAGTGTGACATCCTCTGTAAAGGCCTGACCCAATGACCGAGTCTGAATTCGCACTCGGAGACGTTCGCAGACGTCTTGGTGTACAAGGCGATGAGCCTTTGGGATATCTTTCCGATTGGCGACGTTGGCACCCTGATGGCGTTCCTGGAGGCGTAGTTTCCGAATGCGGTGTTTGTGACGCCCAGCACGGAGAATGATGAGATTAGCTTGGTGTTTGCGAAGAATATCTTCTCGTATTTCAATGCGGCGCAACAATCGTTGTGAATGGAAGGGGCCGGTAACCTGATTGATGCGGCGGCTTGCTTGATTCTGAAATACTTTGCTTGTACACACTTCTCTTCCACGGCTTCATAGCTCTTGTCTTCTTGTGCTCTCTTGTTAGAATTGCATGTCTATTATGGCTCCTAATTCTGCTCGATGGGTGACGAATTACTGGACGGCGGCCGTCTTAAGGTGCCAGCTCTTGATCAAGTCTTCTTTATCGTGGATGCGTTGACCACTTGCGGGAAACGCTTCATAGCTGACCAGGTCCTGCTCATCGATGGCACTTTTGAAACCAACCGGCTCAGTCTTGTCCCGCTCATAGTACTGGTAGGATTGACTAATACTGGCAAAACCTTCCCTTCGGCTTCGTTCTGAATGGCGGCGTCCAGTACCCTACGCATTGAGGAATAAGACTAATGAGCGAGGCGATGACCAAGAGCCATACTGAATGCCTGTTGATACTGCGGAGCCGTTTTCTGGTTGCACCATATCTGGCCTGCCAATATTCCTGAACCCCGCTTGCCTATAGGGTCTTGTTGACCAATACATCTCCCATATCAGAGTCCACAACTCGAATTTCAACCCTCCGCTTGTCTTCCCAAATCCATACTCAAATTCCTCAACGGCGCCGCTGGTCCCTCATACGACGGCGGTGGATCCTCCTCCCGCCCTCTCCCCGTCCGAGTGTCCCTATGAAGTTCATCCATGCCCAGCGCCTGCTCCCGGGCCTGTTCATCCGCAGCCGCAGCAGCAGCAATATTGTCACGTCTCAATTCTGCCTCGTACCAGCGTTTCTGGCGCTCTTGGGACGCTGCTGCGGCTTCGCGTCGGCGGCGCTCTCGGTATATAGCCCATGATCCGGAAACTGCCAGCGCAAGGGCTATGGCGACGCCGATGGCGATGGCGCCAATAATACCAGGCCCACCGGGGGAATCGTGGTAGTATGAGTTGCGAGAGAGGAGGTTGAAGGAGTGAAAAGTCATTTTGGATGAGGTAGGTTGGGAATTAGATGAGATGAGTCGAGTGAGGCCAATACGGAGCGCATCGAATGTAAGCCGTACACGGTGTGGGAGAGGGAGACGGAGAGGGAGACGGAGAGGGAGAAGGAGAGGTGGTTGGATGGCTGGGGCAGTGCTTGGTTGTTGTCGCTGTCGTTATTCCTGGTGATTGGTCGATTTGATGTGTGTTTCAAGTCATCCCTACGTACAGGGGGTCAGTGCAAAGCAAGGATGCACTCCATGCAATTCAGGCATTGTGCGCCCTTTTCCATAGCCGCGGTCCCATACCCGCAAACTCTTGTCACGCCAGACTGGCCCATCACTGCGACGGCTTGTGCTGTGCACATCCATAAAGGCCAAGGGAACAGGCGTAGTAGAATTGACGATGTTGCCCAAAGAGCTGTTATAGAGTGCCTTTGCGCATTTGACAGGCCACTGGTAAAAGGGGCTGGCACCAAGTGCATGCTGCCTCCCGCGAGTCTTCTCCACCATCGAGAGTGAAATGCGACAGATTCAGACGCCTGAATCTCTCCACAGCTTAAGAACCGGGGCTCGGCTTGGCAGACATTAGAGTCCTGGAAGTCCAAGTCGATACGAAACTTAAGTAGGGGCCCCACTTAGTAAAGATCACGAAAAAAGACCATGCCTCCCAGTCCCTCACAATTGATCGTATCTCGGCGTTAACGTGGGGAGTGAGGTTCAAGGTAGCTCCGCTAGTGTACACCTCGGTGGTCCGTCCCTCCGATCTCGACAAGTACTCGCTGCCCAAGTAGCCAACACCGTAAAGAGAAGACTCACGGACAGGGGAAGCCCAGGCGAGCAGGAAAGCCTGCACAACGATTCGCAACTGCATGATATAGGGATAAAGCACGAGACAGCTCCCGAAACGAACTCCGCGGGAGCTCGTGACCAGCTAGCTCCGAAAAACGCTCCCAAGGGATATGTAGAATAAAGAGATCCTACAACAAGTTACGCCCCAAAACCGCAAGACCATAGTCTTAGAGGAAGGCTATTCACAACGTTACCAAGAAGAATTAGGGTAAACTCTGAACTGCACCTCTTACGGCGATCCTATTGGGAATGGTCGGACCGCCGGTACAATTACCTACGACCGGTTACAGACTGAAGAGACACCTCGACGCAAACAAAGTAACGAGCTCCCTGATCACCTAGATCTGAATAGATACTCCCTAAGATAAGTAGGATCTACAGTCGATCAATCTCAATGCCCCATCTTTGTTGACCAGATGCTCCCTTAAAGCTTCCCAAGCCAGCTTTGACGACATTCCTAGGACCCTGAGTCCAGTCTTTCGCGTTTTGGTGCTCAGATACCCATTCCAGTAGATTTGGACTGTCATATACCAAGCTCAGCAGCGAGGCCAACGTATCGACGTCGCCTCGGAGATTCTTAAAGTGGCCGTATTCGACAAAGTAGACGAAAATCGCGCTTAACAGAAGAAAAGTCAAAATGCACAAAGCGAGGACAACCGCCGCTGATGACATTTGCAACAGCTCAACCCTAGTGGATACGAGTGCTGAAGCGGTCGTGTTGCCATCCTTGGTGGTGCCATTTGCATCTTGGTAGCTTGAGATGCTATAAGATGTCAGGTTTATGATAGGACCCAGATCATGCGGCAATTGTTCGCCAATGCGCTGGAACGCCCAGCTGCCATCACTCGTCACGTTGGAAGAGACAAAATGCTGAAAGAAAGTACTGAAGACTTTCTGAGCACAGGATTGCAGAATGGCCATGTCGAGTAACGCTTCCGCATCCCCACTGACAAGCGAATACATGGCATATGACATGAAGTCAACATTCAGCCCCTGTGTGCGGAAATTGAATGTCTTGACGTCAAGGTTCTCGCTCCCCCATCCTTCTACCGTTGCGCCGTTCAGTCGATCAAGAGCCGCAGCAGTCAATAGTGCGTCCTGGAAGAGTACTCCGTAACTAGACATCACGTCAGCCGCAGACGTCTCCACTCCATTTGACACGCAGGGGATCCATCTGTGCTTATCTTGTAGTGTCATTTCGCATATACTCCCCGTCGAGTGAGCCACTCGTTCTATTGTGAGAACTGTAAACATCGGACCATGCATCAGGACAGTCCACTGGGTCGCTCAGTATCTTGAACTCTTGTACCACGCCTGTACCGCTGTCAACGGTCACGTTAGCGTTAGCTGATTCTATGATTGGTAGGCAATTAAGCGCCGTTAGCCGAGGAGGATCCGTCCAGATCAAACGAGAGAAGATGCCACTGCTTGTTTCGTCGTCTCCCCATGAGGTATTGGTGAGGTACAATTGTTGGATAGGGTTGCCAACAAGCCACTTGACGGTGAAGTTGGTGGGATACGCAGAAGAGCCGGTAGTTGACAACGCTTCATCCTGTACTGCCTCTTGCCAATTGTAGGACCAGTAGCCCAATGCCGCTGTTCCTGGTATGCCATCCGTTTCGTTGGCGCAGCACACGACTTGTGACGGATTGGCAAAGAAGCTGGTTACAACTTCGGTCGTGATGTTGCCGGGGATCAACGTCATGCCCTGGCTACTAAGTTCGTAGCCCCAAACCAGGTCTTGTGGATTTGCCGACACGTTCCATACTGTCGCATTCGTCAGATCCCAACGCGTCAACCAGTTTGACAGATTATTCAGAGTCTCGTATGGATTGCACTCGATCCGACCGCGCAACGCAGGCGTTGTTACCGTTACATTGACATATGATTCGAGCCCGGTGTTAGTGCTGCTTGGTGCATTGGATTTACGAGACCCAGAAGCCTGGACAGCCCTGGCGTGAGGCACTTGCGAGAGGTCCAGCGGAACAAAGCTCCACCTATCAGAGCTCCATGGCGGTGGATTGCCACTGTAAGACAGCTGAATGGTCGCGCTGTACAGCCAATTGGTGAGAAAATCGGTGTAGAGGTTAGACAGCACATTTGTTCGTACCATATCACCCTCATCTGCAGACTCTGGTCCCATCACATCGAATAATGCTGGCACCGTTCTCAGTTCCAAGTTACGGGCGACTGTGAAGTGACTCTCTATGTTACTCGGGGCCTTTTGCCACAATGCTGACATTGCAACTGTGACTGTTGGTTTTGAATTAGTGCGTTGAGACCATCAGTAAATTGGCGTGACATCTTACATATCTGTGCAAAGAAGGCACCCATACAGACCAATGCAAGGACCCAATGGCGTTTGCCGATCGCTTTAGCCGCTGCCCACAGAAGGTATGATGATGCATACGATAGTGTAGCACCACAAGAAAGTGCAGTAGGCTCTTTTGTCATAGTGACAAAAGGCTGGAGTCTTCGGAACGTTTCTTCTAGAGAACCCCACCAAAGACCCACTGTTACCGCCAGCAGTGTTGGAACAATCGAGTACGGGGCCAATGTAGCAACTGGAGATTTGAAGATTGAGACATTTAGCTGGTAAACGAAAGCACTTTCGTAGAGACCTGGACCACGAGAAAAGGCGAACAAAATACCGATGCAAATGATTAGAGCTAGGAGCAGCATAATCAAGCCCACCCCGGTCCAGCGTCGGAGAATTGTAGGACGCCAGTCATGTGGTGAGGGATGTGCCCCGTGGGAGGCGTGTTCTGTCTTGGGATCAGCTGTGAGTTTCGGTAACAGAGAGCCTGAGCAACTCAACTGGTGACACTGGACTTGTTTATCCGCGATTTTGATACAACCAGTGTCCCATTGTCAAGATGGAACTTCTTCCCTATCAACAAGTCCTGTAGCTCTTTCCTCGACATGCCATCCGTACTGTCAACGCATGAACGCGTGTTTGGCTCATTAGCGATTAGCGAGGCAGCAGCCATGGCTGTTGCCGGGTCATGAAACAGATTCAAAGTTCTCTTTTGTGGAGAAGAAATCATGGCACAAACAATAGACCCGAACAAGTTGCAACAGATGGGATTCTATGTTGATCTGGGGGACGTTAAGAGCGCGGAAGAGCGGTGGTGGAGGGCTGTGTTAGCTCCCGGACAGGGCTGGCACGCTATTGTGCAGCGACCGCAATTCTATTCTCCGTGGTCTGTCTCTTATACTGGGGAATACACTTTCCTTGTTGCGAGTTCAGCTTCAAATTCGTCACGGTGTGGCCTACGACCACCCTCTTTCCAACACGCGTACAACTACCTCCTAAAGTTCTGCCGCCGTCACAATCTTGGAGGTCAAGCTTACGTAGCACTGGCGGCTACATTGATCTTACCGTTACTGAATTTGTTAAGGCGTCAGGCACGACTACTAGCGCCGACCTCAACTTCTTTTTGCAAGTCTACCGCTACCGTGTTATTAAAGAGTTTCCGCCAAGCAAAAATTTTTGGGGGAGAAGGTGTGCCACTTTTTTTGTCCACCGCTTGCCCCCTTACCGCCTGCCGTGTCCGGCATGGCGTTGGGGTTCAGCTTGGTGCTGTCTCGGGTATAAATGCTCCCTCATCCCGCCGCTTTTTCCTCTGGCTCCCTCATTCCTTTTCCCCCCCTTCTCCTGTCCGGCTCGGCTCCTCTTGCCTCGGCGAGCTTCACCAGCGCCCAACCATCCTGAAGTCCTGTGGGCCCCACCAACAGTTACGACAGCGCACGGTCACCTGCGTGCGTTCGCTTCATGCTTCACAACAGCTTTTGGATGCAACAATCTTCCGCTTATTCGCCTACCCCTTCGATCCCACCTTCCTCGCGACCTCCTGAACAGATCGACTAATCGACCGCGTCGCCCTGCGGCCTCGTTATCGAACAAGCCGCGTCAGCACGACGCCTGGCTGCCTCAAGGCCCCTGGCCACTGCCCATCCTAGCCGATTTCTGCGACGAACTCGTTTAACGATATAAATCGGCGGAGACTGCAGTGCGACATAACCAATGGGAAAAATACCGCACCGGCAGTGTTATCGCTGGGAGATGGCGCTGTACTCGCGAGAAAGAAACAGGCAGATGTCCATGACGACCACGCCTAGGGTGCAGCGTCAGCTGCCGTCGCTCTGTGGCCTGAACGAGTCTTGCCTAGAGATCCCGGCGGGTCGTGCTGGCGCCGACGAGGCCAGCGAGAGACCTTGTTCAGCTGAGAGTGCAATGGGGCTAATAGGAAAATCGCCTCACGACGGTAATGTCAACATCTGGCAATAGGTCCAGTTGTCTAACGCACTCTGGTGGAGCACACTGCTGCCCCCCAACTGACCGGGCAGGATCTACAGCCACCAAGAGCGCCGCCGGCATCTTATGTAGAGTCAGACCCTGAATTGCACGCGAAGCCCCCCCGCCCCTCAGCGAAAAGCGGAGTTGCGGCTGCCTGAGGCCATAAGCCGACTCAGTTGCGACGCCATTGCGGATAAAGCAGGTGGTCAACGGCACCAGGCCCGGAAGGCTCGGAAAACGCAGAAGAATAGGCTATTTCTGTACTGAATTAGGTCTGCATAGGAGACAAAGCTTCACTCTACGGCGGCAGACGGCGTTCCAACTTCGTAGGCCAAGCGCGGTGTTGTAGAGCTCTGACGAGCGGTCATGGGAGAGGGTCTCTCTAGGGAAGCGTCCAGCGGTGAAGAGTCTGTCAACGATAACAGGAAACAGGCTGTAAGATGCGCCGAGCAAGTACCACGAAGCATGGACCAAGGATGATCTTTAGAGCGAGGCTAGACAGCCCGGCGACTCGTAGCACGGTAAGGAGTCAGACGTGACGTATGGGAGACCTGGCAGCGTGAGCCGCCTGGGACCCGTTGCTGTGGCCGCTATAGAGGCCCCCAACCGTCAGAGAAGATGATCATTTCTGTGCCTACCAAGTTTTGGGGGCTTTCCCCCCTTCGCTGGAGCTGCTTCATCTTCCTCTCGCCCATGTTGTGTGTCACTCTGTTTCTCTCACACAATCTACTCATTCCCTCCTATGGACACGCGACCCCGGTATCAATGGCTTTCGTATGCAACCCACCGATCGCCGACAGCCATCCATACAAATCCATCTTCAGATTGGATTTCCAGTACTCCCAAACTCCCGCCCCTTCAGATGCTATAGCCTCCGGCTATGCCGCTCGCTTCAACCTGACTCCGGCGGACCAACCTAACTCCGATGGATGATCATCGGCTTTGTGGGCTCCGGGGTGCAGTTCTCCAAGTTCTCAAAATTCGGTTTTAGAAATTTTGAATTATCCCTAACTGTCCCTAACTGTCCCTGTGTCGCGCGACAGCTCAATGGTCCAGCGAAGCGCCGTTTTTCCAGACACGTCCCGCACACTGGGATCCGCCCTGTGTTCGAGCAACAGCCTCACCATCGCTAGGTGCCCACCTTTCACCGCCCAGTGAAGCGCCGTATTCCCAAGCACATCCTGAGACCTCGCGCGCCCGGGAAAAACCAAACCAAGCCTCCCAAGCCTCCGAGCGAAGCAACGCTGAAGACTCTCTGTTCGTATCTGCCGGGAAACGAAATGCCCCAGAAAGAGGGATTTCGAAGTCCTGACTCGTCCCGCCAAGCCCTAATTCAGCCGGCAGTCACGATATTCTACCACCCTCACTTGCAATAAATTCACTCACAACCAGAATCGATCAGCTTCGGGCATCAGACTGGCTGTATCGAACCCCTATTGGTAACTTGCATGCCTGGGCAGCCGAAGTGTCAGCCAGAATAGGCAGTTCCAGCCACTCGCTTAGCCACGCGGCTGGGCCACGCTCGTTCGCTTGTTTGCTCGTATATCGTGTATTCATCAGCTCGTTGTTGTCTGCAACACATCGCAGCTGAGATGAACAGGACACACCGTGATTGATGAGATCGTATAGGATTCAGCTCATCAGGTGTTATATTCAGCTGTGGTCAACCACCAGCTGAAAGACGTTCTGCCGAAATTAAACACCAGGTTAGCAAGATTCATAGATATAAGGGGGCTGGTCTTCCACGTAGATAGCCTGCAAGACATCATCTTTTCATCTCAGAAGACCTACTAGTCTGACACGAAGATCCTGCTAAATGCACGCGTTTACCAAGCGCCAAGCCTGTTCAGGGGCAACGCCGTCTTGAACCTCGCATCTCTCGGCACAGCAAGCAACAGGGCAGACCAATCTACCCTACCACAGTATCCGTTAATGTTAAGAACGACGGTATTACCACAGGTACTGCTCTTAGTCAAAAAAGAAAAAAGAAGAGGTAGATGGTATTGTAATGAATTGTCAACGTTGAGCGACAGAATGGGCTAATATGAAGCGAAAACTGGATGAAATCGAGCAGGACAAAAAGGAAAGGGTGGAAGAATCAATATTCTTAATTCGTAGTGTCAATAAATATTATGTGGTGGTTGGTTTGCAGCGTGAATAGATGTGTGGAAGAGACCGTAGAGAGGAGGTAAAAAAGTGTGCGCAGTTTCCGGGCGCGGTTTCCGGGCAGCAGTTAGCACATCCCGTGACGTAGTTAATCGTAACTCCGATTAATGACCGTGAGGCCTTCCTGGCTGTGGGGTGTTACAAAACCTAGCCATATTGGTACAGAAACGAAGCGCCGAATTAGAGCTTTCTAGCGATGCAACTCTCATTCAGATCAAAGTTTGTGGCTGTGAATGTGTCCGAAGTGGTAAATTGTGGTCTGCGAGCCATCTGTCAATTGGAACCGCCGCAGGCGAGGTGATTTGCGCTAATAATGGTGACAAATTACTCCGTACTGTACACTGCCCAACAGACCCGATTGCAAGCGTGCATTAGGTAGGAAGCGGCGAGATGTTAATAGAGCAAATCGTTCAACGACGTCTGCTCATTGACTTATCCGATCATGTTGCTAGGTGACACACTAGCCAGATTAGGTTAGACAACTCCGCAGCTCGCACATTTGTTGCAGCTGCAGGCTAGATAGATTTCCATTCAACAAGTTGCTGCAAGCCATCTGCGCCTTGTTCATCAGATCACTACCTAAATCAGCTAGAATGGGGCCGCTGGAAGGCTGGCGCTTGCAATCGGACGAGTTGGAATCACCGTCTGTGGGCTTTTCGGCCAATAGCCGCAAGGACCAAAGTCACTCGGCTGAGACATGATTGGGCGGCCGTGACGGTGGCGTTGGCAGCTACAGCCTTGCAACAACCTGATGTGGGGTTAAACAAGAAAAAAGAAAAGAGCTGGGAAAGATGGACACGGCATGAAAGGCAGCGGCGGCGAAGGACAAAATACCTCAGATTGTGCCATTTGGTTTCAGTTGAGGTACGAGAGGCGTTTGAACCAGACGAGGCCGGTCAATTCAGAGGAATCGTTCTCAGCCTTTTGCGTCCGCGAGCCATCAGCAGCAGACTGGTGAAGGAGGGGGAGGGGCAGGGAGGGGGCGGGGTTATTTATATATACGTGTGTGTACTGTGTGCCGGCCGTTCCCCAGGCTGGAGTTTCTCCTACCAGCTTTGACCCGACCCAGCCCGTGGAGCGCTTTGTTGCACTGCCAGCGCGGCGGGCATTGCGAAAATGCGAGCCCTCTCCTGGCGACGCTGGACAACGACGAAGACGCTCGGCCACCGGCAAAGCAATACTACGTGCGGCAATGCCTTGGACGGATGTGGAGGTATGCGCTACTTACTGCAGATGGTAGATTAGCCTACATGGTGGACTGACCGACGGGGCCAGCGGTTGAGCAGTGCTGCGGCAGCTCCGGCTGCATTTCATTGTCGTGGGACTGCTGTGGCGGGGGCCCGTGGTACTGCCAAATCGGGACCTGCCAGGCATGCCCCGCCGACAACTGCGTGGGCACGATTGGCGCCGTGACCATCTCCACTGCGCCGTGGACCTGCGGCACCTCGACGCCGACCTCAACGCCCATCTCCACGCCCATCGCCACGCCCATCTCCACTCCCATCTCCACGCCGCCCTCCACGCCCATCGCCACGCCCATCTCCACTCCCATCTCCACGCCGCCCTCCACGCCGCCCTCCACGCCGCCCTCCACGCCGCCCACCCCAAGCACTCCAACGTCCACGGCCAATCCGCCGAGTACCCTGCCAGTCCCGCCTGTAACTATCATTACCTTTTCGACTCCCCCTTCTTCGGCGTCGCCGCCGTCGTCGTCGCCGACATCCGTCTCCGCTATAGTCACGGCCACGGCGCCGACCCTAACTTCTCCGCCCCCACCCTCGACCTTCCCGCCCCTCCCGCCGTGGACCAACCCGCGCGATGACCTGCTCCGCGGCTACTGTATCACGCCCCTGTTCTCGAACCTGCTGGGCCCGCAGCCCACCGTCGTCTACTGCGTGGCCGTCGTGGGCTGTATGGACAACAGGCCCGACTGCTGTCCATATACATCCCCCACCGCCACCACCACCACCACCACCACCACCACCGCGACCGTCACTCTAAACCAGCTTGACTTTCCCTCTCCTCCATCGCAGGAGCAGGAGACGCTGCCGGAATGTCCAGGCGACTACTGGACCATTAACAATGTCTGCTGCCCCTCGTAAGTTGTGCCAATCAAAAAAGTCACCCCCGCTGTTGTCCTGTTGCAGCGACCCATTGGGAGCTGCTTGTATCGGAAGGGGAAAAGCTTCCAGACCGGCTGACCGTGAGCCTGTGACTGTACCAGGGGATATGGCCTATGGACTGAAGCCGTCGGCGGCGTGACGCCTTGCTTCAGCACGATGCCCTCCAGCAGCTACTTGACCCCTCCTCCAGCAGTGGTCACCACCACGGCATCGGCCGCAGCTGGCGCGCCGTCGACGGTTACCAACACCATCGTCAATGTCGTCTATGCGAGAAACTTCCCCGTCCACGGCTCGGGCGGGCTCTCGGCCGGCGCAAAAGCGGGCATTGGAGTCGGCGTGGGAATTGCTGGACTGGCCGCTTTGGCGTGCCTCGCATACCTTGCGTACCGCAGATGGCGAGACAGACGTATAAGCAGGGAGTACGCGCCACCAGTAACACAAGTCTCTTTCGACCCCGCAGCGTCACCGTAAAGCTAGCGTCACAACCTGATGCTCCGACGTCTTCTCACGCACGAGCTCCATAGCTCAATATCTCATCGCTTATTTAATCGCTGACCTAGCAGTCTGACGGTGTTAAGCTGCACTCCTCGGCGGCTGGGAAGAGTATTCTGTTTACTTGTTATTTTTATATATAATGGGCTTTAATTACAACGGACCTGGCGTCTTACCGTATACGGACAAACAGAGTATATCTTGAGTGTCTGGCCTCCGTTCCTTGCTTCATCACCACCTGTGATATATTCTCGGCGCTCCGTTTCTTGAGAGAGCTTGATCCACTTTATCCACCCTTACCTGCCGTCACCTGCGTGCCGCCGCCACGTGTCCACTTAGAGTATACCCATAAAGCATTACTACACCCTAAACCGCCGATGGCTTTTGAGAATGCTGACGACGGCATGATGTCCGCTCCCCTTGGCGACTTCCACCGCGCTCACGCCGTCGTTGGCTCTGACGTTCTTTTGCGCGCCGTTTTCGAGCAGCAGCTTGACCACGGCGACATGGCCCTTGCGTGCCGCAGAAAACAGCGGCGTCTCTCCGCGCTGGCTCCTCGCCTCCATGTAGGCGCCGGATTCCAGCAGCGCGTGCACCGCGACTTCATGGCCATCCCACGCCGCGGCATGCAACGGCGTCCAGCCACCCGACGCGCTCACGTTCTTGTCGGCCTCGTGCGCCAGCAGCAGCCTCGTCATGCCCTCGTGGCCTCTCTTTGCGGCCACGTACAGCGGCGTCTTCCCCTCGTTGCTCCGCGCCTCCCGCTTGCAGTGGTGCTCCAGCAGCAGCCTCGCCACCGCCTCGTGGCCGTGCCAGGCCGCGGCGTGCAGCGGAACCCACCCGCCGACTTTCTCCGCCTCCTTGTTCGCGCCTTTCTGGATCAGCAATCGCGCCACCGCCTCATGCCCGTTCCGCGCCGCCACGTAGAGCGGAGTCTGTCCGTCCTTGTCGGTCGCTTCGGGGTCGGCCCCTTGTTCGATCAACACCTCGGCGGTGGATTTCAGTCCCTGGGACGCCGCAAGATACAAGGGCGTCTCGTTTCTGAAGTCGCGCGAATCTTTGTCCGCCCCGCCTTCGAGGAGCAACTTCACAATCGTATCGTGTCCATTGTATGCCGCGATGTGCAATGGGGTCTTCCCACTGTCGTCCCTTATGGTCGTGCTGACCTGGAGCTTCAGTAGGTCGATTACTGTCTGCTCGTCTCCTCGGAACGCTTCACGGTGTAATTGCGTCCATCCTTGTCTATCTCTGTTTTCGAATGCTACACGTTGCATTGTACCTGTAGACCCTATGCTTGAAGTTCTGTCTGTGAGGGTAGTTAGTCAAAGGTTGTTGCTAGCAATCTTCCCAACCCTCCCGAGGCCGCTTTTAGAGAGGGCAACCCTTACCTTGGACTCTGCCCTGGACGTCAGGTTCGGCAATTCCAGTCGCACTTCTGAATGACGTCCTTCGGGAAATATCGTGTGGGGACGTGGGTGAACCGGCCGCGGCCACTTCCCCAATGCTTTGTTCATTTTCCACCGCAGCCGGAGCGATGCAGAGAAGCAGCTCCTTCGCAAAAGCAGCCGCCACTCCTGCGGCATATAGTTTCCAGTCATCGTTCTTGTGTGAGTCTGCGTAGTCGGATATGCCCCGGATCACAAGGCACGGCCAGGTGTTCATTAGCCCCGCTGCTTCCATCTCAAAACAGAGGACGCCTTTGAACTGGGAGTTTAACAAATTCCTTTCTTTGGAGTTCTTGATGACGCGGTTTCCAGAAGCGATCGTGCCGTAATGAATGACAATGTTGTTATGCTCGCGGGGTCTCCGCAGCACCGTCCTGGATTTGTCACATCTTTCACATGTCTTCTCTCCTTCAACGTGGTCGTATGTGTCTTGAAACAGAACGTCTGAGTTAGGGTCGGGCCGTCTAAACCGAGCCCGTCTCTCGACGACGCTAACATATTTCGGTATATTATTGTCTTCAAGAAAGTGGCGAGCTTGCAGATTCGCCAGTGCCTGAAGAAGCGCGTGAGGGGGAGTGTTGAGAAACCCCGTGTGAACAAAACCACCTGGCTCGGATTTTCCGAAATCATATTGAATCACGCCTCCATGTCCACCATACGGTTGGCTGACAACAATATCGCCAAGCCGAACATCCTTGTCGTTAGGAACTCCGCCACCAATGCCGACCATCAGGCCGAATCGTATATTGGGAAACTTGTATCGCATTTTAGTCGCTACCATGGCCGCTGAACTAACGCCAATCTGTCCCGCCGAAAGACATCCCATGACGACATTATGGTTTCCAATGCTCCCAACTGTGTATTGTGTTTCGTCGCACGGATCATGAGGTAGTGGTTCATGCTTCTTGTCCAATAATATTTGCGCCGCTGCGAGCTCTTCCGGCAAGGCACAAAGCCACCCGATGGTGTACTCCCGTACGCCAAGTCGACGGAATTCCAATTGCTGGACCGCATTGGCGTTCTCATCTTGACCACTGTGCTCTTGGAAGAAGTGTACCTCCGTCGGTCTGTGAGACAGATTCATTGGCGTGCTATCGGTTGCTAAGTGGGCGGGTCTCTTCTCTTTCCTATCTATGGGATTGATCGGTGTCGGGGACATCACCAAGAACTGGCGATCTACACCAATGTCTCTTGTGTCATAAAGAGCCGCATTACCTGAAGGCAGGGTGACTTCCGCGGCACGAAAACAGTGTCTTACCTGCCTAATCGTATCAACAAGCGGCACAACACAGGCGTATGAGAGTGGATTCGTTCCCATGATATGGCCGTAAACATGGAATGTCTCCTTATCTACGACGATAGACCCAGAATCACCTTTAGAAATTCCTAGAGATGTGTGAGCGGTCGGCCATAGCGTGCCGCGGGTATGCTTGCCGTTTGAGGATTCCGGGATTACTATCCACACTTTACAGGCTTCCTGCCCAGTGTTTGATCCAATATACGACACATTCCCTAGCATTAGTCCGGAAGTTACTCCACTCTGGCCTGAAACTATGAATACCGGGACTTTGGAGTGCCGCGGTTTTTCCGCGATACGTTGAAGCAACATGGGATTTCTCGACGGACCATAAGGCCAGAAAAGATTAACACAGCCGGGAAAAGAGCTATGGGGAACAAACTTGACGAGAGCCCAGTCGAGATACGGCTCAGGTTGAGGGAGGTCTTCTAGAGTTTCAACCGTCTGGGCATGCCTGACAAATAGCTGAGCTCCGATTTTGTCATTGCCGATTTGATTCGGCAATCGAGAGCTGGCGTTCTGATCTTCAGCACCATGCACCCCTTCTGGAAAATCAATGGCGTCGTTATTATTGTTCCATGGCTGGCTGACGAAGGATGCCTCTCCGTTGTTCGCACTGTCCGCATTTGCGAGTCGGCGGGATGATTCTTGGCTTTCGCCTGGAGGTCTCGTTCGTCTCGGCCTTGGAGCCGGGTTGAACAGATGGTCAACAGTCAGCCCTCGCATCTCTGAATTGACCTGTAAAACAAGTCCCAAAGTAGAGATCCGTGTCTGATATTCGAGAAGAGCGCCGCACATGGTGCTTTTGGTGCGGTAATAAGCCGTGCAAGTGCGTTCCCCAGCCGTGCGCATAATGGGAGGCCGGTCGGTGGCATAATACACCAGCGAAAATCTAGGTATATCTTGCCGTTGCGTATGGCTGGCAAACACTTCACAGAGACCACCTGTTCGCTTGCATTGCGTGTGGTTCACACCGCGGCTGCAATCAAAGAGTAGTCCGAGATCTTTGATGATGGACGAACTTGCGGTGATTACTATGGATGGAATAGCATTCTCAGGAGTGGTGCCAGCCATCAAGAGACTGTAGGTTATTAAATCCGCTGAGTTGCTTAGCGCCGAATGGTTCTCGACGAGGCATGTCATCAGGTGTACTCGAGCATGGTAACAGTCAGTAAGTTCGTCGCCGCTACAGAGCGCCGATGTCACAGCGAGGAAGGGGAATATTCGCTTTCCGGCCTGGGATCCCGGAACAAGGATGGAGTGCTCTCCTTGAATTGACAGAGGCATATTTGGGCCCATGAACTGCGAGGCTTTTGGGAAATCAGGGATGACAGGATTCGTGTTATTGAAATGAACGAGAGCTGGTTGAGAACTAGGCTTTGCGCGGTAAAGGTACGGTGGGGTATTAGGACTTAAAAGTGGGTGCCTCTGGGGCGCAAGAACGCCCGAAAGGTCCTGGGCTTATCATTTCGTCTGGGGGAAAACAAAGTTTTGAGCGCCAAACGCGGTTCCGGGCGCAGCCCACCAAAAATTAGGCTGTGTACGGCGCGCAATAGGGACCACCCCACAACTAGCGCGAAAACTCGTTTTTGACAAACTCAGATCTTGACATAACATTCATCCTTTGTGCGGAGGCTAAAACCGAGGAATGGGCCATTCTGCTTTTAGCGCACTTTGGTCGCCACATCAAAATCCGCTCGCATCACCACATTTTGGTGACGCGACGGGGCATCATTCTATGGGATCTAGAATGATGAAGCTTTCAATTCTACTGTCTAGGCTAATATTAGGTGTTGCTGGCTACGTGATTTGGGCTTGCGCGGGCGCGTGCTTTTGCGGACGCCGTCATCGACGGGCTTTGCAACCTCCTGGGGCACTCTAGCAACCTCCCTTTCAGTTCTAGGAACAGCCTCCGAAATCTGTCAGGATTACCGCGACGAATTACCACGAGACTGATATGATGTGCAAGGAAAAGGAAGGGGTAGGGGGAAATGAAGGAAAAATGGGGAAATAGCGAGCTATGTGACAGTTGGCAGGCTGTGCACAGTTGGCAACCTCTATGGTAGCCGGTAAGCTGTGGCGGTTGACGGTCTGTGCACCATTAGCGAGCTATGTGGCGGTTAACGAGCTGCATACCGTTGGGGAGCTTGTGGCAGTGGGTAATCTATATGATAGTTAGTAAGCTCTACACCGTGGGCGAGCTGTGTGGCCGTGGGTAAGCTGTGTGGCCGTGGCTCTATTCATATGAAGTGCCTGCCCACGAGATGCCCGCCCTTGAGGTGCATGACCATGAGGTGTCCGCCTATGAGGTGCCTGCCCATGAGGTGCCTGCCCTTGAGGTGCATGCTCATGAGGTGTCCGCCTATGTGGTGCCCGCCCATGAGGTGCATGCCCTCGAGGTGGCTGCCCAGAGGTGCCCGTCCATAAGGTACCCGCCTATAAGGTATATGCCTATGAGGTGTCCGCGCATGAGGTGCCCGCGCATGAGGTGCATGCCCTCGAGGTGTCTGCCCATGAGGTGCCATGAGGTGCATGCCTTACGAGGTGCCGGCCCATGAGGTGTCCGTCCATGAGGTGTATGCCCTTGAGCTGCTAAGACAGCCTCAGGCACCAGCATGGGCCCAGTGTATATATATAGGCACCTCTTGGTCTCAGATAGACGGGAATTAAGTTCATCAATCACATATATTAAGCTAGATTCTAACCGTAGGCCCAGCATCCCATGGGCGTGCATCTCATAGGTGTGCATCTCACGGGCATGCATCCCATGGGCGTGCATCTCATAGGCGTGCATCTCATAGGCATGTCCTAGTGGAATTTACCGAATCGACGATATCTTCAGCGACGGCGTATTTAACGACGATGACGTTCTGGAAGACACGGTTAACAGGAATAGAGAGTACTCGATCAGGCGATTCTATCGCTGCCAAAATCACCAAGTTTGGAGCCGAAACAAGAAAGCCGAGTTTTTAACGAGTGGGTGTAATCATCAAGGTTAAGCCGCGTGATCGATTCCGAAGGTGCCACCGTACCTCCGCATAGGATTAGCCTTAGGCTAGTTAGAATCGATTCTAGTATCGCTAGGAATCGATTCCTTACGATTCCGGCATCGATTCTTATCGATACCGCTTATCTGGAATCGTTGCCGAGCCTGAACAAGGAAGGCGAACGCGCTGAGTCACGTCCAAACGCCATAGAGCCATATCTAGGCACCAGTTGAATCATCGTGGGCCACCTCCGGACAATGTCCAGATGGCTTCAGGCTCCAGTAGGTACCAGTAGGCACCCCGACGTACCCCAGAGCCATCGTACGTCACTCTTTAGCTCCATTGTCGCCAGGAGGGCCTGTGGGCGATATCCAACAGCTATGAGCACCAGGGAAATTGGTAGGACAATCTGGAGTATACGATCTGTCAGCGCATATTCAGGACATTATTCGAAACTCACAGATTAAGTGTAGAATCATTGTTGTAGCTGTTTAAAGTGGTTATTTCGGACGAAACTCTTCAGCGAGGTTGCCTGTTCGTCGTACGAGATAAGTACTGTGTGCTGTTTTCTTCTGTTAGGTAGAATGAGTTCATAGACAATGCCCATCTCAATCATTGCTCTTATACTGTCATAACCAACAATAGCATACCCACAGTCGAAACTGCAGTTAAATTCGAACTCCGCGAGTCAGACACCCTCAATGAGACTGGCATCGCTGTTCTCAACCACGATGTCTTCTTAGGCTGGATAAAGAAGGATGATATACACGAACTTCCGGTTGGCAAGATCTCTGAATTAGATGATATAATTCTGACTGTGGAATTATTTATCTGGGCTGCCGGAGGTGGCCAATGTGTCCGGAGAACCCTTTTTATCAACCATGGAATCGATTGCTTCCCTTGTGATCAATCACACGCTTAATAGCTGTCTGTTGATGATCAATCATCTCATTGATCTCATCTAATGTGAGCTCTCCCCATTCATGAAGCCCAGGCTTCCTCCAACTGTCGCAAATTCCGCAAAACTGGATATTTTTCTCGAATCCGTCGCTTCAGTGTCGAAGGATGTGTGGCACCCGCTGCGTCATGCATTTTCGCGAAATGAAATGCTCGCTTGGCGTTGACCACAGGCTCATGGGGCCCCATCAAGCTCAATGGAGAAGATGAGCTGCCCCGAACGTACAACTTACGCCCTCTTCGTCTGACAATCCCAAGAAAAAGGGTTCAGCTTGCGTATACTGAAGCCCTTCAACTCCTGCCAACGCTGCCTCATTGTCTCCTTCCCGGCGCGGGTCGTGAAGATCAGCGGCATACAGCGCGTCGGCCCTTCCCCCGGAAACTCGAACGTATGGAGATCGGAGATCTCGGCGGCGCGCCGGTCGCCGCCGCGGGTGAGCATATAGTGGCCGAGGTGGAGGTCGACGAGCGTGCGAAAGTGGCACTCCGGCGAAACGTCGCTGTGGGCCCACAGCTCGGCGCAAATCCGCTCGAAGTCCTTCTCGGAGTAGCCGTCCAGCAGCGTGTCTCTGCCCTTGTCCGCGTGCTGCTCCTTGTCGCGCTTCGCGTCGCGCCGCTGCAGCGTCTTCAAGTACTGCCGCACGTTGTCCTCCCGGGGAGAAGGGTGACAGTTCATCCCGAGGCCCTTTTGCGTACTGTACAGCCTCGTGATCGCCGTCACGTAGCCGCGCACCGAGCGCCACGACAGCTGGGTCTGATCCTGCGGCACGCTTCGATCGACCTTCCGGCTCCTCTTCCGGAGCGGTCGGCTGATGACGCGGTCCACGATGAAGAAGAGGAGCTTGTCCTCCGTGACAGTGTCGCCGTCGTGGTACTGCTTCTCCGTGCAGAACTCCTAGATTCGATGCTTCGTTTGTGTAACCTGGTTTAGCAAAGCGTCACTAGACTCGCCATACGCCTCGGGCAGCCTGAATTCCGTTTTTCGCCGGGAGCAGGGGCTCCTTGTGTATTCAATATCTGGCTCCACATGGTCGTGTACCGCCAAAACCAGTGCACCACTGCGCTCTGGATGATTGAGCCTCCTCAAAGGGTTAGTTAGGCCGAGCATGAAAGGTCGAGGCTAGGAATCTGAGGTCACAAGGCAATCTGGGCCACGGTCAGACTGTGGCTTTACCGCCGTGAGGCAATTCTCCCGGCTTATTGGCATCCCGTTATCACACACTAGGATTTTTCAGGCAGCTATCGTTCAAGCACAGAGCAACGGCAGCTAACGTGGTATTCTTTGACTTGATCAACTTCAGTGTTGTCATCGCCGGCTTTCAGCCTGTTCCAGCCGGTTTATGGCCTATTCTCTACCTACCATATTACCACCCTACTCCGGTCCTAGGGTGACGCCGCCCTGAGCCGCGTGAGCTTGGATAAGCTTTGGCTGAGGCTCACTTTGGGCTCACCTTGGTCAACGGGTGGACGGAGTGATCCAATCTTACAATCTCCTACCGGGCCCACTTGGGCCCGTCGACAGCGCTCCTCACCGTCAACATTCAGCCCGTGATTGGCGCAATCGCATTTAAACCAACGTCTCAGCCAACCCGTTCTGGCCAGCCACCCCTCTCCGGCCACTAAAAAAAAAACACCGAAAGGTCGCATCTTTGAACCTTGGTATTTCCACCACAACGCAATACAACTTTATGAAATTTCGTGTGTATCAGAGATCAATGGCGTAGCTATATTTCTCTATATGACAAGTGCTTGCGAATTCGATCTTCACTGAGTTAGGTATCCTCCATCCACGGGAAGACCTATTCCGGTTACCCACCCAGCATCCTCGCTTGCTAGAAATAGCGCCGCCCGCGCAATATCCTTGGTCTCCCCGAGTCCACGGAACGGGTGTTGAGCAGTGATCCAGGCGGTGGCCTCAGGCTTCTCCCATATCGGACTCGTCATAGAAGTTCTGGTATAACCGGGGCAGAGCGCATTGACATGAACTCGGTGCGGCGCGAGGTCAAGGGCAGTGGCTTTGGTCAAACCAAGAACGAGATGTTTAGAGGAAACGTAGGACACTGAGAACATGTTAGAGCCAGTGCCCGTCACATCGCTGGATCTAGAGCCACAAGAGAGGGGTTAAGAATGACTTACCAGCACTAGCTGTACCGACCTGACCAACTACGCTTGCCAGATTGATAATCCATCCCCGATCGCCAGACGGGTAAGGATCTTGGCTGATCATTTGTTTGGCTGCGGCCCTACATCCATAGAATACTCCCGTCGCATTGATAGACATCGTCTTGTCCCAACGGTCGTTGGTCACCTCCCAGATAGGACTAGGACCTGATGCTTCTAAAGCGATGCCCGCATTATTGACCATGATGTCGACCCGTCCGTATTTCTCCACTGCGGTCTTGACCAGGTCGTCCACACTTTGGGAGTTGCTGACGTCGACCTTGACGAAGATAGCATCGCTACCGAGGGACTTCACAAGTTCGACAGTCGATATGTCTTCCTTGGGGTTACGGGACTTGTCGACTAGATCGGCGACGACGACTTTGGCCCCTTCGGACGCGTACGCTGCGGAGATGGCTCGTCCAATCCCACTGCTGCCCCCCGTTACCACAGCAATCTTATTCGTCAGACGGCCGTGGGCGGGAGAGCCGTTAGACGCCATTGAGGGAGGTTGGGTCGTAGTACTAGCGGAGCAATAGTTCAATTGGAGTTGGTTAGACGGCGTGCATGAGACTCATGGAAAGCAGGAAAGCATGCCAGACTACGGAGTACTATGGGGCGCCTTGAAACACTGCGCACCGACGAGGGATCATTTACCTAGGCCCCAGGTGGGGGGAACTGCGATGGGCCAATCTGACATCTGCGCCACGGCCAATGCGGTCTCCGGACAATGGGATGCAGGGTAGCTACTCGGGATTGAGCACTTGCAGTTGAATGAATAACTCTCACGTCGTGACTGACTGTGTTATTCTAGCTACTCTCACGCACCGTTTGCACTGTAATTAGACTGCAATTACACCTCAGCTATGCCGTTTAGGCTTCCGGGCCTTGCCACTCTTACGGGTATCAGTAGCTGCGCCAGCGCCTGTGCCTACGTCTGCATCTTCCCCCGGGGACTTCCTGCCCCCTCGAAGCCTGTTGTTGAGACAGCGCCGCCGGGTTGGTCTCACGCCTGTTTGGGCGCTCATTCCGGGGTACAGCCTCCGAGATCTGCCACTTGTGGGGTACCTGCTACTTAGGTCTACGCCTTCTCAGCTTGTTACCTAGGTCTACGGTCTGTCTGCACCTGATATCTCGATATGCGCCTGCCACCTAGGTGAACGCCTACTATCTAGGTGCACGCCTGCTATCTAGGTGCACGCCTGGTGCATATCTGTCACCTAGGCCGCGTTTCCACCGATCACAGACCAGCCACAGCCGCGGGTGATATACATTCCGGCTTGAGTAGTGACCCACTGACGATCCTTATGATCAAGACTCACTTTCAATTTCCGACAAGAAACACGCCCGATTTTATTGTCTTCTTGTTGTGCTTCCCGTTGTCTCGAGCGCTGTCTTCCTCTCGGTGGGCTGCTCTCCTATAGCTGTTGGATTCGGCTCGAGCTTCTAACTCCTCAGCCGTGGCTTTTCGTTTCGTCATAAGGGTAGAGAAGACGGTCGTTGGAAGAGGGAGGAAGGAGAAGAAGCGGGAAAGCACGCGTTGTTGATCAAACTGCGAATATGGCGGAACGGGCTTCCACGCCCTTGAGTGTCTGTCGGATCCACAAGGGCGAGACGAAACGGTTACGCAGAAGGGAGTCCATTTTTGGACCCATCGATCAAGGGTGAGCGTGCACGCGAGCCACGAGGTGCTCACCCTTCACTCACCCGTCGCTCACCCTGGCTCACCCTGCTCGCGAGGTAGGAGTGTTTAAAGCAGCATGGTGTGGGTGAGGGTGAAAGTGAGCTTGGAGCGGATTTTAGTTCTCTTGACCCACCAATTCAGCATCTTTTGCCGTTGGCTGCGCCATAGTGTAGTATGAGGCCGACGCGTGAGTAGGCAACCTGCGGTCTTAAGGGCCAGGTTCCCCATTGCACGGTCAGCGTCAGGGCTAGGCCATTGGCGAGAAAGGTATGACCGAAAGGTGGGTAAACGAGAGCCAAGGCCCGGCATAATCGGTGTAGATCGACCCAGGATTTTCGCTCATCGAGTGAAAAGAAGAGGTAATTGGCGAAATAAGGAGGGGGGCTGGAGCCCGGACAGCTGCGGGGACAATTTGGGCAAAGAACAATCTGGTAGGCCGCGAGTGACACTCGGACGGCGATGAATTAAAGAGAATCTAGAGGTGTAATAGCATAGCAGATGGGAGGCTTTATAGGTACGCAAAGCGGCGAGAAGGGCATGATACCCAATCAAGGAGAGATTGCTGCTTTTATGAGAAATCCTGACGCAGCCGAATGTGCACAGTAGTCACGATATTGTCTCGCTTGGTCCACATGTTGACCAAGATGAGGTCTGGCGAGCCTCACTGCGAGCTTGCGCGAGTCCAGGGCGGCGCCACCCTAGGCCCAGAGTGGGGTAGTGCGTAGGCCCGGAGCAGATTTTAACGATACCTCCGACGAAACGATTCGGAATTGAAGCGTGGAACCACTTTCCCTAGCGATATAGCTACAGAGCCGCAGCGTTTGCCCTTCAATAATGGACCTCCACTTGTATATGAGATAATTCTTACAAGTCGATCACGGTCTAGGTCAACCTGCTCATCACTGCTTTACCTCCTGAACTGTTTGAAACCCAAATCAGTGTGAGGGGCGTCATGGCGCAAACTAATGTTGGGTCGTATTCGAACCCGCTGAAGAAATTCAAGTTCGTCTCTCCAACTGTCCTCAAGATGCAATGCTGATCCCGACCGCAGACTCGTATTCCTCGGCGAGCAAAGTGGTATGCGAGATGCCCACCGCTCAATGTTAGCAAGTTTTGCTGACACGCTCACGTCTAGTTGGCAAGACCTCACTGATCACGCGCTTCATGTACGACTCTTTTGACACCACCTACCAAGCTACAATCGGGATAGACTTCCTCTCCAAGACCATGTATCTCGAAGACAGAACCGTTCGGTTGCAATTATGGGATACGGCAGGGCAAGAGCGGTTCCGCTCGCTCATCCCTTCCTATATCCGCGATTCCTCTGTCGCCGTTGTTGTTTACGATATATCATCGATGAAAACATTTCAGCAGACCAAGAAGTGGATCGACGATGTTCGAGGCGAAAGAGGCAATGATGTGATCGTGGTACTGGTCGGAAACAAGACAGATCTTGGAGATAGCAAAAGAGAGGTCACGACGGCGCAAGGAGAAGAAGAGGCAAAGAGATCTGGGGCAATCTTTGTGGAGACAAGTGCAAAACTGGGTCATAATGTCAAGGCGCTGTTCAGAAGAATCGCGCAAGCCTTACCAGGGATGGAAGGAGAAGGAGATGGAGGGGCTCAGCCCCAAGCCAATAGTAAGTGCTCTACCAATTGCTCTTGCAGACACGCTCTACGCAGTCGAGAACGCAGACTGATCAGCGATTGTTTAAAGTGATCAATGTCGATATTAGCCAGAAAGAGGCTTCCAACAATGACGGATGTGCGTGCTAGGCCTCCACAACTTTGTATACACCCGTTGTCTGTATATGTCTGTTGGAAGGGTGCTGTCCGCGCATATGGGCTTCGGTCATGGTCCATATTACACTCTGGATCCGATTCCGGATCATAGCGAGCATTGCAGGGCGTCCAATGGATAGCGATTTGTTTGGGTCAGTGTTTGAAATTCATAGCTCGTTTGCGCACATATGGTTGCAGCCAGCCACCAAAGTCTCACGAGGGACACGAAACTCCCGCCTCCCCCCGGCCTCGTCCGACATTGCAAACACCGACACATGACACGGGTGCCTCATGCTGTCCAATACCCGCAAGGAAGATCGTGGTTGGGATGGAAGAATTGACTCATTCAGAATTTGATTCCTTTTGAGTTACATGTCATAATTCTATTTCTTCCGCCAGCAAACTTTGTTCGTCTCACGATTCCTCAACCCTCCATTTTCTACCTTCTAGGCGGGGATGTTTCAGCCACCAACGCGACCTTCACCTTCTCAACGATGGTAAAAGACGTGAAGTTTGCATCATCTGAAGCTTGCGCATCTCACTGTGATGAGAGATGAGTTTGCTTATGGTATGATTGATCTTGTTGGTCGCAATCGGCGCTGTTTGAAAGAGTCCCCTGCATTACTTCTTGCAAAGACATATAAGTCAGTAACGCCGAATGCACCTTTCCCCCAATTAAGGAGCTGTGGATTAGAGCTGCTACAACATATTGGGCGCATTCCTACACAATCGATCACCACCATGACGCCAGTTCTGCTGACTATGAGACTTTTGACAATTGCCTCCATCTCCTGGACTATAACCTCCGCTGCGACGAACTCGGAAGTCAATGGCTCTGGCATAGCACCTACTTGCGCCGTAAGAAGATCGGACTCTCTTTTCAATTTGATATGGAAAGCTGAATAAATTCCTAGTATGCCTGTCTCGCAAGCACATACGGCCCAGCAGGACAACCGGAATGTCCCCAGCACCTCGAGAGTTGTGTCTGTTCGAACGACGTGCTCTCTAATGAGATTCAAGCGTGCTGCGTGGGAACGTGCCCAAGCACCAACGACGTGTTCGGGTGTGGATCTTTCATGGGTTCCTACTGTGCCCAGTTTAACAGCCAGACTGATGCCACGACTACGACTACGACTACTACGCAATACATGCCGAGCACTCCAACACAAGCTTTCGATGCAAGCAATGTCTGTAGCACAAACAACTGTAAGGGTCCCACCTCAAACTAGCAATCCGTGGCACTAACGAATGCTATTCAATTTTTCCAGAGTCTCTCTGTGCGGAGCAAACCCTGGCCTGTCACTGAACAGGTACGGCGCTTCAAGTAGAACCACGCGAAACTGCTTTTGCAGTCAATTGAGAAAACATCTTAATGGTTCCCGAGGCTCTGAATTCTACTGATCTGTGACTTCCTTCATTGCCTCTGCGCTAACGGGAGTGTACCTCACTGCACTGCTTATCAACAAACCTTGCTGTGTTACATCTGTCAGGGAACCTGGTCTTAATGTACGGGTACGCAGTCGAATGACACGGAAGGCCAAAGCGCGTGCCGCAGTAACGAGAATTGTGGCAAATCTAACGCCGCCGCTAATGGCACCTTCGTATCGAAAACAGTTTGACAAGTCGCACACGACGCTCCAGACGGTAGTGCAGTCCCCCAGGGCAAGAGCTTTTCGCGGGAGCACAGGTTATGATTCGAAATGAAGCTTTGCGGTCGTGATGTCTGTCACACACATGGAATGGTGACATCGTTTGACAACCTGCTCGCAGCCGTCATCTACCTTTCACTGAAGGGCTCACTTGCGTAAAGTTGAAATTGGCTGGCCTTCAAATCTTGACAGGAATTCGTTGGCCGTCTGGGCTTTCCTCCTAGCAGACCGCTCCTCTCTTCAGGAGGAAGCTTACATTCTTCCCTCTGCCACTGCTAACCATTTCGACCTACATCTCAGGTTTAAGGGCCCATGGCGCACTTTACTTTTCTCAATACCAAACATTAATGAGCACCGTTCGACCTCATCCTTCTCATTTGAGATCTGACGCACTCACCCGCAACTAATCTCCCGCTTCCGTCTCATATTCCGGTCTGTCTTCCCGCCTCTCAGATTGATTCCAAATCTTCTAGTCCGTCCAAGCCCACACACTCTTCTGTTCTGTTGTATAAGTACCTCTGTGAGATGAGGACATCGCTATTTTTCTATCATCGACTCGGGAAATCTGCAGATTATTGCCATCATGTATTTCCAAATCCTCTCCCTTGCGACTATCTCTCTTTGCAGCATTGCTGTTGCCAGTCCGCTCAAAGATCGCCAAGTAGCGCCAGGAAATTCTAGCACCAACGATCTCATTGCCCAATGCGCCCCTTATCCCTTTCTCATCCAGCAATTCACCACTTTTAGTGGTTCGGACACTTCACCACCTCAGATATCGTTCTTCTTCACAAATGAGAATGGTCTAGACGCCGATGGAGCCGCTGGTGGACCAAACACCCCTATTTTGTGCTCGGTCACTCTACCGATGTATTCCGATGTCATGAGCGACTATGCAGTGTGGTCTTGCGAAGTAGGATGATTTCCCATGGCCAGCTTCCCTGAAGGAGACTGACGGGAATCACATTCAGAATGGAACAGGCTTCAAATTTGATACCAACTCCACACTCACCGTGTCACAAAGCATGATTTGTGATGCACTATGGGAAGGGTCAGTCCGCCATTAACCCTCCTTCCGCTTCCACACTAACGCTACGTGTCTAGAGCTCCAATATGGACTCTGGCAAATGGATCCATCGACACGACTTCCCGGTCGGGAGTGGACGGCGGGGTCTACAATACTTCCATTGAGACGACAATCTACCTCACTCCCACCGAAATAGTTGAAAGCGTTCCTGTCAATGTTCCCAACCTTCCCACATGCGGCGTAAGTCCTCTTCCTAGGCGTCAAGCATCATGCCAGCTGACCCAACGCAGCAAATGTGCGTCAACGCTGAATTTGACTTGGGACCTTCCTTCGGCTGCTCTCCCAGTAACTACACCTGTCTTTGCGGGTCGGTGCCTTTCGCTACTGCGTACCGGAACTGTCTTTTCGGGTGTCCCTCTCCGGCCGAAACGCAGGAGTCGATAGATTATTGGAACACATTCTGTGTGGAAGAGGGCACGCAGCCAGCCGTTCCGTCCTCGAGCATATCGTCCAGTCCAGGTTGCGGCGCTGGTTCAGAATGTTAGTAGAATATGTGGTACGAGATAGACCGTCCTTGTTTCATTCTTCCACACTAGCAAGCTGGAATGAGCAGTATCTCGGGCTAGTATTTTGGAGAATGAATGGCGGCGATATGCAGACAGTTGGATGTTGCGATGTACCATCAAGCATGAACGTTGGAAGGATTTGCCAATCTACTGCGTGCCACATTGCTCGCGTGACTTAGAGCCCTGCATGTCAGCCCACCAACGAAGCCTAGGCTTGGCAAGGAGCGTCACCTTGCAGCACGCTGCCGCGACCTCCGAAGCTTCGAAAACCTCGCTTTTGCACTCTCTCATACTCTTCAATTCACTTGTTTCCCTCACGAGATTGAGAAATCTGGTTGTATACTACACGCGCGTCGCCGACATGGGTATCTCAGCTCGCCTGCTCCGCCTCCCGCGGCCTCAGGTACGCCGACGCTCTAATCCAATCTACCGTCGTGGTCGCTAACCAAACCAGAAATTCCTCTACACCATGTCGCTCTCGACCGGCGCATCCCTAATCACACTCTCCCTCCTCCTCAACAAAGTCTCCGGCCTCTACGGCCTCCTCGCCCTGCTCACCGGTTACCACCTCTCCCCCATACAACTCAGCATGTACATCTACTCGCTCTTCGCTCTCGTCCTTACCGCTCTCCTTGCTCCACACATTCGCACCCAATCACCGTTTCACTGCCTCGCCCTTGCCTGGTTCTACATCCTCGACAGCGCCGTCAACGTCACCTACACCGCTCTCTTCGGTATAACCTGGTTCCTCGTTCTCGCACAACACAACGCCGGCAGGAAACCGTCCTCTGGCCTCGGCGCTAGCACCGTCGATGACACATCCGGCTTCACGAGCCCGCAACACAACGTTTCAGAAGTCGACATCATCGCCTCCCCGGCCGGCGGCCAAGATGCCGTTGCGGCTGGTAAAGCCGCCTCTGTCCCCGCCGGTGTGACGGGCAACGGCGGCATGCGCCATGCCATCCTACAGCCTGAGAGCATGAACAGCATCGGCGTCATCATCTCCCTCTGGACCCTCCGTCTCTACTTTTGTGTCGTCATGCTCGCACACGCGCGATTTGTACTACGACAGCACATCTCCATCTCCGGCGCCAAACCCAACTCGACCTCCTACACCACTGCCTCTCCATCTGCCTATCTCGCCGAGAATCCCTTTAGCGAGTCGAAGCCCGAAGGCCAAGGCTGGAAGGGCAAGCTAGGCCGCGTCATGGTGTCGATTGGCCGCAGCTACTGGCTCGGCAGCGATGAGGACGATAGCTGGATGAGTGGGATGGGCAGGAAATTCCGGCGGTCAGAGGACGTGCTCGTGAAGGTCGAGACGCCAGGCCCTCTCGAGAGGGAACGAAGGCGGAGGTCTGGTACTGGACCACCGCTCCCAGCGGAGACATTGTCGCAGAGTCCGCAGAAGGGCCTCACGGTACCTCTGCAGAACCTACATTGAGCGATGAGATAGGATAGGATAGCATAGCATAGCATATTCGGACTGGATCTATCTGAGGGCTGATTAGTACTCGCCCGCTACCTAGGTGGGGAGGGTGGTTCTGGACATTGATGAACCGGGGACTTGGAGTTGGAATGGGTCATGATACTGACTGGTGGGTGCATAGCGGCGCTGGCGGACACAATCTTTAGGCTTCCAACGCGCCACACTTGTGATGGGGTCAGATCATACTCGAGTGCGCGATTGCATTTCGTACTGTCGACCACCTTGGCCGCAACTATAGGTATATAAGGCATGAATGAAAAACTAATGTTAATGCCTCCCTTTCTCGTGGGAACGCAAATTCCATTTCCCTCTGCGTTGCCATTATTTGCATTCATAGAGGGTTGCGGTCGTCAATCACTTGACGTCTACCTCATCTGCATCAAAGACTCCCTTGCTTCCGTGATTGATATCGGTTCGGCATTCCTTATGGATGGCACCTATCAATGCTATCACAACAAATGCAGGTCTCATAGTCATACAATCTGTTCGAACGCGAAAATGCGAAAAGCCACTCAAACAACCTCGTCCACTTTGGCCTCTGTCCCGAATTGAGTTCGAGCCGCGACAGGAGAACGAATAAAGTGAAAAGTGAAATGCGATTGCGAAAACTGAGGCGTCCACATCAGGCATACCTCTCGCCCCTTACCATCAAGCCCAATCTTCCACCCCTCGAGTTCTCGCTAAAGTCCTTCATTGCATCCTTTTCCATTTCCTTTTCCTCCTTCAACATCTTCCTCGTATGCTGCTTTGTCTCCCCCTCCTCCCTCGAAGCCTTTGTAGAGTGCTGATACTGGTATTCCTCTCTTGATTTCTTTCTCGAATGCTGGGATTGACTTGCAGCTTCCTTGGAGCCCTTCCCAGAATATGTCTCTGCTCCCTCTTCTATTTCTTTCCGCCTCTCCTCTCTCCTCTTCTCCTCCATTTTCTTCACCCCATCATTGATTTTCGCTAGCGTCTTCAGCTGCAATTCCTGAAACGCCAAGTACGTCACGAACGGCGCTCCTAACATGTCCAGCACTTTATGCGCATCGTGCATATGTTTCCTGACTGCGCTGTCCGGGGCACAAAACGTCCTCACGTTCATTTCTTTTGCCATGGTCTTCCAGCCATACATGGTCGCATTCAGGACCAAAGGGCTCTCTGCACTTTCGCCGTGAAACTTCAGCGTGGTGAGATTATACAAGATGAGGTCGCGTTGCGTCGCTTGATCGTACTGGAACTCAATGACTCGGGGGCGATTCTTGTTGGACCAGTACGTGGAGACTTTGGCGATGGACTCGGCGGATATGCGACCAGCAGCGAGTTCGCTTGTGAGATATTTGTTAGCAGTGACGCAGATCATGAGCTCCATTTCGGAATAGACCCTAGCTTGGTAGGGCGGATCCAGGGAGACGGAAGGGATGGATGCAATTGATGGCGGAGTGATTCCAACTTCCTTCGGACTTGCGGCGAGCATTGGTTTGGGATCTGGCGTCTTTTGCGTCCTTAGTAAGTGCACAGATAGTTGCTTGCACTGCGAGAACATACCAAGAAACCATGTTTGAACTTGTCACCCCAGGCCTTCAAGCCTGCTCGTTTGCTCTTATCTGTTTCCTCTTCTCTTGCTTGTGCTTGTGGCTCACCAGCAATATCCTTGAGACTTGAGCTCTTACCCATACCTAGTAGTCTTTTGACTGGAGAACGTGAGCGCTTTCCAGGTGCTTTCTGCACTTCTAGAACTTCGTTTTCGTTGACATCTTGTAATTTCTTCCCTGGAGAATTTGACCTGTTTACTGGTCTCCCTCGAGACGTACTCGCGGCTTCGCTAGAGGGATTACTCCGACTCCTTGTTGGCGATCGCGGTGAGTGATGTATTGGAATGCGGTACTCGGCTGGTTTGCTCTCTTGCTGTCCGTTCATACCATGTAGCGTCGGCTCTGAACGAGATTGTGGCATATCGCTACCATAATCAACCTTTTCTGGATCTCCATGTTTACGGAGTAGTAATGGTGGTGGCATGTAAATGGGACTTCGAGGCTCATTTAGGTAGGGATTTCTATTCATGATGCTTGTGAACAAAGCTGGCCTGTATGGTATTAGAGTGAGAGACTAGGAGGTAATTGAAATTCTGACAAACTTACGTCTCTGGTGACTTCGGTGGATTGCCAGGATCATACTTAGCAGGGTTGAGATACATGTCAGGTTCCACTGGAGAGAGTTTTATGTTTCTTCCTGCCATATCTGGGTTGATCAGACCACGAGTTGTGATTCTGAAATCCGTTTTACTTGAGCTTCGAGACCTACCGGAAGAGATGCTGGACGCTGTGGATGGCCGATTCGTTGTATCTTGGGAGCACGCGAATGACTGGGTGCTTGCGCTTGCTGAATGGGGCACCTTGGGAATTAAACGCTCCAGCAGTGGAATAGGAGGCAATGCCTTGTTGATATTGAGTGGCGATTTCGACCGAGCACCCCCCACCTTGTCGCTCGCGCCGTCGATAAACAGGTCGTCGGAACGAATATTTGACGCCTGTCGTCTCGGCAAGGCAATATCATTTGAAGGAGCTAACCATGTTGTCATCGTACTTATTTTAGGTAGGAAGGTTACGGAGTCTCTTTTGGAGGAGGATGATTGTTGTTTTGGTTGTTCGTTATGGCATGGTGCGCCCTAAACAGCAACGGCGTAGCATCCGGTTGTTCCCATGTTTTAGTTTACCTGCCCTCCATTATTTTGGGCAGAGCTTTGGCTCGAGACGTCATTCACCCAGGTGTTCGAGGCCGGCTGAATGTCCCAGGACAAAGGCGGGGACTTGGCACTGTTAAAAACACTGTCAACAGCCATTCTCTTGGAGCCACAGGCCTGCTCTTACAACCACGGCCAGTAACACGCTGCTAACGACCATTCCAAGTAGCGGCCGAGGCTAATACCTGTATCTTCGAAGTCCCGCTGTCTGTTCGCCTGGATCGTTAATCGTCGTGTAGCTGGATCAGATTTGCAGACGGAGATGCCGTAGGCCGCCATAGACTCCGAGAATGACAAAGGCACCTGCAAATGCAAAGAATAGGAAGAAGATTATGACAGCGGCATATAGCACAAACAAGCAAAGGGAGATGGTGCCGATCGCGTTCCCCATAGGGAGAGCAAGGAGACAACCCATTCTGAAGGGAGGGAGATGAATGGTTGATTGGAAACTGGTTCTCGGGATGCAGATTTCAGTGTCACCATTAGACATCATTTCAAGGCAGGAATGTCTCCTCATTTGTTGCTTTCAAGTTGGAAGCCTCAATGGAGGAGCAGCCTTTCCATATTGATCCTGTTGCTCGAAATCACATCCACATTCATATCCTTTAGGCTTCCAAAGGAGATACTCTCACAACCACTCAATAGCCTTAGCCTTCCTTTCAATCTGCAGTCATGCGTGTTTTCATGCTTCCTTGCGGAACACGTTATACATTGCAGGCATCGCACTTCGCGCTCTCTGTATGCGCGTAGGCTCGGTTGTGCGGTTTTAGCTGTGAGCGAGATGGCTTTGTAACCCGAGAGACCGGTTCCAGATCACGGAGAGATCGAGATCGAGTTTAAGACTAAGACCGGGGCCGCCCATGGTCCTTCGATCGGTATACTCGCCGACTAGAACATGACACTGAACTCGGGCTGTGTGGCGTTGCAAAAAATGGCATGCGAGGGACACGGTGAATGGGCGTGGATCATGTGACCTCAGCACAGACTCCTTGAGACTGCCGAAATCAGATTCCGCTGCCAGAAATCGTCACACCATCCCCGCACAACATCCCCAATCGCCACCATCCATCCACTCGGCTCCACGCAAAGGATCTTAACTATTCAGCAGCCTGAGCAAGAGATCCTGACTGCTGTTGAGGGAGCTTCGAGTTGGCCCGGCTAGCGCTTCGGCGCCCTGAGGTAAGCTGCTGATCTGGATCGTGACTTAAAATGACTGCCGCTGGTCCTTCCGAACCGAAACATTGACATCAGCAATGTACAATGCCCATATCTCTGGGATTGATGCCGTTTTTTATTCCCACTTAGTCGACTACTCCTTCTTATATCTTGTCCTGTCCTCCTTCAACTTTCTATCTTCCTAGTCATCCATCTGCCCTCGCCCACTCCAACCGGGCCCCCCCCCTCCTCTTACACCCACTGCCTCCAAGCCTAACCCCTCCGTCATGTCTCCCAACGCCCAGAAATATGATATTGTGATCATTGGAGCAGGTCCAGTCGGCCTACTTCTGTCCGTTTGCCTGTCGAGATGGGGTTACAAGATCAGGCATATCGACAACCGACCCGTACCCACGGCCACCGGGCGTGCAGACGGTATACAACCTCGGTCTCTCGAAATCCTGCGCAACCTCGGGCTAAAGCGGAAAATTATGGCATATGATCCAGCGAGAGTCTTTGAAGTCGCCTTTTGGGACCCTGCACCTGACGGCAAGATCATCCGTATCGGCACATGGGCAAGCTGCCCTAGTTTCCTCAATGCGCGATACCCATTCACAGCACTCCTACACCAAGGCCTGATAGAGAGAGTATTCATCGAAGACATTGAGAAGCATGGTACAAAAGTAGACCGACCGTGGACAATACATGATTTCGAGAATAATGGAAAGGATCCTGACTATCCAGTCGAGGTCGCTCTGAAGGGCCTTGACAGCAATGTTATTGAGATCGTCAAAGCCAAGTACCTTTTCAGCGGTGAAGGCTCAAGAAGCTTCGTGCGAGAGAAACTCGGCGTTGGCATAACCCACAAAGACCCCATCGCCCACGTCTGGGGTGTCATGGACGGAGTTGTCCGAACCAACTTCCCCGACATCAAAATGAAATGCACAATACATTCTGACCACGGCTCCATTATGGTTATCCCACGAGAAAACAACATGGTCCGACTCTACATCCAAATTGCATCATCAACAGACCCAGATTTCAACCCCCGAAAAACTGCTACCGTGGAAGAAGTACAAACAGCGGCAATCAAGATCTTCCAGCCGTATTATCTCGAATGGGACCGCGTGGAATGGTACTCTGTCTACCCAATCGGCCAAGGCATCGCGGACAAATACACCCTCGACCACCGCGTCTTTATGGGCGGCGATGTCTGCCATACGCACAGCCCCAAGGCCGGCCAGGGCATGAACACGGCCTTCCACGACGCGATCAACATGGCGTGGAAGATTCACCTTGTCGAGTCCGGCTTTGCCGATCGCTCTATACTCGAAACATACGAAGAAGAGCGCAAACTCATCGCCGAAATGCTCCTCAACTTCGACGCCCAGTATGCGAAGCTTTTCTCCACCCGGCAGCCGTCCGCGAGTGAAGTCGCGCAGGGCACTAAAAATGGAAACAACGGGCACGGAGAGAAGAACGAATTTGTCGAAATGTTCAAGGCGAATTGCGAGTTCACCTCAGGTTATGGAGTTGCATATAATCCGAACGTCTTCAACTGGGACGACAAGCACCCTGCACAATCTCCGCTCTTCAATCCTAAAGGTTGCAAGCTGCGTACCGGCCGGATCATGATCCCCAGCAACGTGACCCGCGTGTCGGACGCAAATGTCGTGCATCTCGAGAACGAAATCCCCATGAACGGCAGTTTCCGATTTTTCGTCTTTGGTGGCAAGGCAACCTCGAGATCACATCAAGCGCTCACAGACCTAGCGAACGGTCTCCAGAAGAAGGGTTCATTCTACGAATCCTTCTCCGGCACGTGTGGAAGATCCGAGGCAGACCTGCACCACGACATGGACAACCCGCACTCAAAGTTCTTCACTGTATGCCTTGTCCTCGCGTCCAAGAGATCTGATGTAGAGATTGGGGATCTACCTGCCCTTTATCGCGATTATGGCGCACACGTTTACGCAGATGACCTCGAGGACCTGAAGGTGCCGGGGGCCAAGGCCGCAGCGCATGCCAAGATGGGGCTTAAAGATGGTGGAGTCGTCGTCCTCAGGCCAGACGGGCATGTCGGGTGTGTCGTGGCACTGGAAGAAGGCACCAAGACGGTCGAGGCCTTGGAAGCGTATTTTGCGTCGTTTATGAATAAGTCAAGGTCTGCAAGTGGGCTGGGTGGAGGCGCCGAGCATGTCAGTGCGAGGCTGTGATGTGGCTGGGAGCCGGGTCAGGTTCTGGGTGGTTGGATTTGATTCTAGCGCTTTTTGAGCGACATGGTATGAGTAAACTCGTTCTATTGTGTACCCAAATTCTGTAAGGGTATTATAAGGTCTCAAGCATTCTTATCGAAATCTTTCAAACGCCAGCTTCTGATTCCTCACGTCCAGCCTATGCGCTGTCGATCCTGGTCCAATACCAAGTCTGAAAGGCCCAAATCATGAGATGCTTCCAACACCAATTCATGCATGTCCCGCGTATAAGGAGCCATGTCAAAATGCTTCTTGAAGTCGTTTTTCATGTCGAGTCCATCATCACCACCTTCAAATTGCCAGAATGAGAGGCAGGTATCGACATTGGCATATCCTTTCCGGAATTGGCACCTGGTCCGGAAGCATTCCGAAACTTGGGTCCACCCGCGACCAATTGGTAACGGATCCAGCGTCCATCGTTAAAGAGTGCCATGTACATTACCCATGCATACGCTAAAAGTATAGGCGCTCTAGCTTGAATGGTGCTCCTGATCGTGATCTGAAGGCGCTGTAGGATCTCACGAGCGCTCTTTAACTCTGCAGGTGGAGTGATAATGTCTTCTCGAGTAAGGAGCACCGTCAGATCGCGATCAAGGCGGTCAAGTCGTAACAATTCTGGAATATGCAATCTTCGGAGGATGTCAAGTGTTCTTTCTTTTTCCATTGCACCATTCTGGAGAACGCGAGACCATTCTTCCTCGAAGATTGTGTAGATTGTGTCGAAGACTGAAAGTTCAACAGTGTAGAGTCGCGGGGTGAGAGTGTTGGGAGGAAGGCACAAGGGGAGATGCGAGATTATTAGACGGAAGTCGTTGTCAAGCCACCAGGTTGAAGACACGATCGAAAAGAGTTCGCGACTGTGGATGGCAATTCCACCGAGGATGCGAAAGACCGAATGAGCAAATTCATAAAAGATCAGCAGATAAGGAACGTCAAGGGGTCAAGGAACTTATAAGAGAAACATATTTACGAGACGAAAACAGCAGATATTTGCAGCCCGCAGGCTGTGCGACTGCGACTGCGACTGCGACTGCTCGGCAGACGAGCGAACTTGATTGTTGTGCCTCGAATATCAAGATTCGTGATGGCTTGGCATGAGTCATTTGATTGCACAGTTCCGACCAACGTGACTCGCGTCGTTTAATGTTCCTCACAATCACCCTCTCCCAACGCCTGTCCAATTCAAGCAACGAGCCCCGATTTGACGAGATCCATTAATGTGTACACTCAGACTCGGACTTTTGCCTCCCATAAAGTTTTAGCGAGATTCAGGGACGAACATCGCAATTTGCCAAACGACCCCTGTAGGACTGTCCTCCGCGTTGAATGAGGCAATCGCCGGAGAGTTGCCGAGTACAAGGATATAAGCTTTCATTTACACCCTGTTTTTCATACGCTCCGTGATAGATCTTTTCGTTGCCGAAATTTCATTGAAGCCTTTTGTTGGACCCTAGCTGCTATTGATCGTCCAGGCCCAAAATCACTATCTGAACCAGAACAAGATGTCCATTGGCGTGGCGATTCTTGGTGGAGGTATGTTACCCCTAGCGTTCCCTTCGTAAGGCATATTAACGAGACCCAGGAATTTTTGCGCGGGAAGAGCATGCTGTCAGTTCCAATGCTAGTCGCCAGATAACTGGGAGGCAAGGGAGCTGAACTGACTACCTCCTTAGCCAGCTGTCGAAGCAGCCAAGACCCTGACACTAAAAGCAGTCTACTCACGATCTCTTAAATCTGCAAAGACGATCACGACCGAGTCAGCTGATGTTGATCTCTATTCGGACGACTCTGGGTCAGGCAAATCACTGAATGATCTACTTGCGCGCTCCGATATTCACGCCGTGATCATTGCTTTACCCATCAAGAACCAACCAGACTACATCCGCAGGGCGCTGCTAGCAGGCAAACATGTACTGTCTGAGAAGCCGATTGCGGAGAATTTGAAGGATGCTAAAGAGTTGTTGAAATGGTATAGATCAGAAATCGATACGAATAAGGTGACATGGGGGGTTGCGGAGAATTTTCGGTACCTCGCCAGTTATGATCACGCCGCTGAGGCAATAAAGAAGATGGGCAAGGTCTTAGGCTTCCGTGTGCGGATGCAGACTCTAGTTGAGGGTGGGAAATACTTTGAAACCGAGTATGTCGTGGTAGAACCCTGATGTGGCCTGGTATGCTTACTCCTGTAGGTGGCGCAAAGTACCCACACATCAAGGTGGCTTTCTTCTGGACGGAGGTGTCCATTTCACTGCGGGTTTGAGGTTGCTCATGGGACCCGAAAACCCTCTTGTCTCGCTTTCTGCATACACAACGCAATTGCAAGAGCATCTGCCACCCGTCGATACCATTGACGTTACAGCGAAGGCAAAAAATGGTGCGACAGGAACAATATCTATTTCATTCGGAACCACCCTCAGTGGGAGCGAGTTGACAGTTGCGTGTCAGGATGGCGTGGTGAGTGTAACACATGGAAAGGTCTCCATTGGGAACAAGACCGAAGAAATCCAAGACGAAAGATCAGGTGTGCCTCCAGAGGTGAGAGCTTGGGGTGAAGCGCTCGCTGCAGGTAAGGCCAATGAGCGACAAAGCCCTGAAGAAGCGTTGGCAGATCTCGAACTTATTGAGGCTTCATTGAGAAGCGGCGAACTGGGCGGGAAGCCAATAACACTCGAGTGTCAGACTTGGTAGAAATGTTGCCTTCACCATAGATTTTGAATTTCAGGACAGATTCTACTTACAAATGTTCCACCATATCAGGTCACAATAGTATAGATTAGAATGTGAAACAATAGAATTGCTCCAATGCAAAGTTCCGGCACAACTATGAAGGCTTGAGCAAGCCCTAACTTCTAGCCCTAGTGTCCAAAGATGGTCGAGTGCCAAGCTTGCGGCCAAACTTCTTTCGCTACATAAGTAAATTTGACCAAGGTAGAGCAACGGCGACACCCCAAACAGCTTCGGGCTTAGAGACCACAAAATACCGCCAAAGTATACTCACGTTATGTTCAAGACCTGCTCGGAATATACTGACGTCTCCTAGATGGTCTCCGCAAAGAAGCATGTCCCGATCGTGAAGAAGCACCCTAAGAAATTCAATCGCCATCAATCCGACCGGTTTATGTGCGTTCCCTCATCATGGCGCAAACCAAAGGGTATCGACAACCGAGTACGAAGAAGATTTAAGGGCCAAGCTGTTATGCCATCGGTACGTGCAGAAACATGGTGGATTTTGGGACAAGCCGCGACCTCGAGAACATTGGCCGATTGGAGATTGGACATCACACTACGAGTTCGCTTGCTGGGACAGAACTGGCTAACAATGGCTCTGTTGTAGATTGGGTTCGGCTCAAACAAAAAGACACGACACATGATGCCCTCCGGCCACCGAGCCTTCCTTGTCCACAACCCCAAAGACGTCGACCTACTCCTCATGCACAACAGGACGTACGCCGCAGAGATTGCACATGCCGTATCGTCGAGAAAGCGGGTCGAGATTCTAGCGAAGGCAAAGGCGCTTGGTGTCAAGGTTACGAACAGTAAGGCGAAGGTTACTACAGAGTCATGATGAATGGTAGGGGTGAGGGGACGATTGCGCGGAGCGGAGCGCAGCACAGGATCGGTCCAGCATACCTGCAATGGTTGTTCCCAGCATACAAAGCACTGAGGGCATGTTACTTCTATGGCAGCTGGCAAAGTACTAGCAGCATGAAAGTCTCAAACCTGAAATTCCAAAAATGACAGAACAGCTTTTGAAGCTCCGCAAATCCCCATAACCTAGTCTGGTGCCAGTCCTAGGTAAATGTGATGGTATTGAAAGAGCACTTTGCCGAACGGAGTGCCGCTGTGACGTGCTACAGATGCCCTCTAGGAATACATCTCCTCGACCTATTGAGGTTCGCTAATGGCCCCTCACAGTTTTGCGGCTTCGTTGGTCAATATCTGCCGCAGCCCATCTCTTATCGTTTGGTCCATGCCCTCCTTTGCAGGTCTTCTGCTATCTTGCTCCACGAAAACATGGATGAAACCTCCTACGGCCTTGACAGCATCTTGCCCCTGCTCGAATATGCCCACTTCATAGAGCACACTAGATTTTCCTAGCTTCAGAACCCGCAAACCTAGGTCGACCACTGACGGGTATGCCACAGAGCCGAAGAAGTCGCAATACGAGCTCACTACCAGCCCAATCTGTTCTGAAGTTGCAGGCTTGAGACCGCAGTGTTCGATTAAGTAGGCGTTGACGACTGAGTCAATGAGAAAGGCGTATACGCTATTGTTCAGGTGGTGATAGACATCGTTGTCAGACCTAGGAGAATAGGCTGGTCAGTCCCGGCAATCAAAGTGCGTGAGAATCTCCTCACCATCGCGTTCGATATTCTAGGTGGAATTTGTAGTCACTGCGCTTCCTTTTGCGCTTTGAGGCCAGATCAGAGCTCGACATGGATACTTGCTTCACTGGTGCATTGCTGATCTGCAAATATGGCCAACTCGAGGAAGACTGGTTGGGGAGGATGCTGACTGGAGCCGAGGCAAGTTGAAGGCACGCCGGATGCCAAGATAACAGAAATCTGCATCGACCTCACCCTGCTCCGGGCGTAGGGTGATGCCGCCCTGAGTGTGCGCGACTAGCGCCGGAGTCGGGTGAGCCGAAGGTGAGCCGGGGGGTCCTGAGGACGCTTATAAGATGCGTACCCTATGAGATGTATGCCTAAGAGACGCGCTCCAAGGTGATGCATAGAGAGGCATGCCCAGGAGAGAAGCATGCAGCATGCCTAAGAGAGAAGCGTGTCCGCGGGGGGATACGCCCGGAAGAGAAGCACGCTGTTGAGCAGCAGCCCACCAACGCCTCGTGCCCTCTCCCCATAGCACATGATAGTGGTGTCTAACTATTGTGCTTGTCCCCCAGAGGAGAAAAGGTGCCAGGACATTTCTCCCAGGAGAACAGGGCTCCTGGGAGAGGTGTCATGGGTAGGCACCACGCTGTAGACGACCTCGCCGGCATAAGAATTTCAACGGTGTTGTTAGGGTAGCAATTTCCACCTTGTCCCGCGGGAATCTCTCTCTTGGCCCTTCTCTTCTCTGGCCTCTTTCTTTTCTCTGGCCACTATTACCCTTCTCTGGCCACTACCCTTCTCTGACCCTTTCTTAGGACCAAGGAAGGGCAGAGGGGTCGTAACCGAAATCGGGGTGAGGCAACGGATACTTCTGCTCTCTGTTCAATCCAGCAAATGGAAGGTTTCCCTCATTGTGTGTAGCGCTCCAGGTCTGTGGTAGAGTATCAACCATCGGCACATATCGACCCTGAAAAGGGGAGGTCAGCACTTTTTGTTGCGAGTAGGCCGCGTTTCGGTTACTATTCGCAGGTTCGTACATTCGTACACTCGTACACTCGTATACTCAGCTGGACAGGAACGAGCTGGAAAGGCACAGCTGGACAGGGACCAGGTGCATTGCACGAGACAGGTTCTCGACCGACAAGGTTTTCTTATGTCTATAAGTATTTGCTCGTCCCCCAGGTAGGATAGATAGCAATAAGCAGTGCTTCCACAACCAGTACAACTGCATACCTGTCTGCTGCGCGCAACACTTTTCTGGTGTGTCAGTAGGCATCAGCATTGGGCTCCGCAGCAAAGTCCCGGTGTCAGCAAATTCCTGGTGTCAGCAAAGCCCCGTCAACCCCCCCTCTCCCGTCACACTTGCCACCACTTACTCTCCCGTCACCCTTCTTCTCCCATCACACTTACTCTCCCGTTACAGCGCTTATCCCACCGCTACAGATGAAAGAATTGTCATGATGCAAGAATTTAAATTTCCATCCTCCTTTTATTCCTATGAAGTGTTAGTCTCCTAGGATGCCAAAGTTCTTGGGAGCTTAATCCCAGGAACCCAAGGTTCCTGGGAGCCTAAAATTCCTGGGAGATTATTACTGGGACCCCAAAATTCCTGGGAGGTTATTACTGGGACCCCAAAATTCCTGGGAGACTATTACTGGGATCCAATGTTCCTGGAAGGACTGTTTCCCAGGACATTTCTCCCTAGGAGAATTAGACTCCCAGGAGAATAGGACTCCTGGGGAAAAATGTCCCGGGAGAATTAGGCTTCCAGGAGAAATGTCCCAGGAGAATTGAACTCCCAGTAGAACAGGACTCCTGGGAGAAATGTCTTAGGCAGGAAGGGCCACATGCAGAGCTGGAACGAAGTGGAAATACGGTGCTGACTGGAACCAATTTCTCCTCCACCCCCTACCGCGGAACTAAAAATAGTCCCTATGACCACCACACTTTAACAGCTTTCCCACACTCTTCTCTGGCCACTGCACGTCTCTGGCCGCTACACGTCTCTGGCCGCTACTTTTCTCTGGCCACTACTCTTCTCTAGCCACCACGCTTCTCTGGACGTTTCCTGACAATTACGTTTCTCCAGCCTATACATTAGTCAAAGCCCCTAGGGGAACTCGGGGAAGAATAAAAATAGCTTCTGTCATGGCTCTGGGGAGTTGGAGTCCCTGGGGGTATTTGAGGAAGTATAGAAGTAGCTTCCATCACGGCCCTGGGGAGTCGGAGTCCCCGAGGGTATTTGAGGAAGAATAAAGATACGATCTATGTATTCCGTACTGATATTCGATGACTCTAGGTCTTCATGGATAGGTTTTAAGAACTGAGTAATTAGGGCCTTTCTTGCGCTTTCATCGAGGTCGTCATATTTCAACTTCAGGTGAATCCTATTCAGAATAGCAGCATCAAAATCATTGAGTAGATTGGTAGTTAGGAACGAGACTCCTTCAAAGAACTCCACTTTGCGGAGGAAGACCGCCACGAGGCGATTCCGGTCAAGACTGAGCCGGGAGCGCTCTTGCAGGAACACGTCTGCTTCATCCAACAAGAGGAGCGCATCCCAAGCTTTTGCAGTTTGGAAGATGCGATCGAGCTGTTCTTCCAGTTCTGCCGCATCGATGCTCCCCTCTTTCAATCCCTAGTGTGAATGGGCTGCAGACGCAGCAGGTCCGAGATGACGCGGACAACGAGGATGGCAAGCAGCGGACAACAGCACTATGCATTTCCCGAAAGTTGGCTTCAGCAATTGTCGTACATGGGACCTGACCTGCTGCTGCTGCTGCTTTAACCTGAGGGGCCCTGACCTGAGTGGGCCCTGACCCGGTTTGGCTTCCCTTGGGGCCGATTTCTGGGCTCCCAAACTCGGCTATAGTTGCCAGCTGTATGGGGCACTTTGGACCATGTTTCAGCCAAACCTGCTGCCTTGAAGTTGGACGAGGGCTTCGGGCCCGAGGTTTGGCCAAACCCAGCCAGCTTGCTGTGCGGCGCGCAATAGGGACCACCCCGCACCTAGCGCGCAACTCAGAACTCGACAAAAGCGACCACGAGTTTGTCTGGGGTCATCTCTGTGGCCCTGAAGTTAAACTGATTGCGGCATTGAGAAATCTATGGTCATTAACGCGGTGTAGCAGTTTGCATTGACCTAATAACTACTGTAATTCATTGCTCTAATCTTGCAGGTAATTACGTGCTACCCTCCCCTCAGAGGTCCCCTGGGCTTCCTTTCCACCCCCAATGCTGAGTCCCTCAAGCTCACTGGAGACCACGTGTTTTCTGCCACGGCGAATGGCGGAACGTTCCTGCTCGTGCTGTTGCTCACGCTCAGAGCGCGTAATCACATCGGAGATCCCCCATCTATCATTAGCTGTGGCAACGGAAAGTTCTGAGGTACTCTCTTCTACTCGCTGGGGCTTTAGCGGTTACGTAGAGGCGGAATGAGAAAATATGCCACGGTTCCTCAGAGAGCGCTTGATCCGAAATGGTTCCTGACAGATCGTGACCGAGTATAATGCAGCTCTGAGGCCACGGCCGCATTATATCGTTGACAAGGCGGTTTCGCTTTCAATAGAGAAGATTAATGATATGTCTCTTGATTGGTAATTCATAGCGATGCGCCACTTGTCTCGATCGTAACTGGCCGCGTCAAGAAAATTCACGGAGGAATAAATCAAACAAGAAAAGGTGTGTACTTTACTGCCTTCGTTCCAACCACTGCACTCTCTTGGAGGTCTTTCTGGAGGCTGTTTCTACTACCCATCTGTCTAAATTTAGACCTAGTTCCTCGCGCCCAAATCGAGATCAACCATATGGCCCAGTGCAATCCGTCTCGGGGTCCACTTTCAGCTTCGGTGTCCTTGACTGGCGGGGCCACGGGCTACCTGCCCTCGTCACGCGCCCGCTACCCAAAACAAAAATGCCTCGACAGCCACCGGCCAATCGCAGCGGCTCCTTGCCGAGAATCCTTATCTACTTGCGGCTGTGCATGCCCAAACCAATCCCGCAAGGTAGGCTACTGTGACTGGTACACATGCCTAGAATTGTAACCACTACCCTTCCGGCGGGGTGAAGGCGCGTGAATACGAGCAACGAAACGGGTAAGGCGCCCCCGGTAAGGTGGTCCCAGGTGGCTTTGGCCGTCTTCAACATGTTGAGACCATTCCTCCGTGATCTGAGCGTTTCTGTCGTCAAGCTCTTAGCGATGTTTCGCAACAAACCCGATCAACCCGGACCTCAGCCAGGCCGTTTGCCTCGAAGAATCCCTGCCAAGTATAGCACAACCGCTGCAACAGATGGCTATCGTCGATATAGGTTCTATCCTTTGCTCCTCTTCATTTGGATGACTGTTGTGGCTGCCTACATCTTCGTGCTCGAATATGCCTATCGCAATTATGACTTTCTAGGCATTCGCGGAACTCTCAGGAGAGCTCGCAATTTTGAGATACTTACCTTCGTTCGAACCGGACTAGCCATCATACATGTTCCCGTCATTACAGCAGCTCTTGCATCCACCATCCCTTATGCGACGATGAAAAAGGTTCCGAGAGAAAAAGGCTCCGAGAGAAGAACCCCCCCCTCCCCAGGATATTCGAATCGCGAGAGAGCTCGTTTCGAATTAACTACGATTCCACAACTATTCTATCTCGCTGACCGCAGCTGGACGGGCTTGGTCGGCTGGACTAGCCTAATTCTTCGCGGGAGGCGCGTCCAGGCATTTTCGTTTACATGGCTTTATTTAGCCGTGATTACTGCCTGCAGCTACTTAGGATTTCCAATCCTTTCGCTTGCATACGGAGTCACATCTGGTCAGTATTGGATATCAAAACAGCTACCTGCGGCTGTTTCCGTTGGTGGTCTCGCCCGGCCATACCGAGATAATTTAGCGGCAATGCGGCAAACCGACCTTTGGATGAACGGAGGAGGTTTCAATATACCTGCCGACCTTAGCGAGCTCGAATTCTTCAACTCGTCGAATCCTACAGCATCTCAATATGATGGAATACAGCCCCTCCCTTTTTGGGCAAACAATAATACACTTGCAACTCTCCCGCTCCGTACAGAGGGGAACGCACAACTCGCAACTATTGGCGTACAAGTTTTGGCTATATGTGGATTCAATAACTACAATGCGACAATACATTTACCCGGCTGGAGCCAAGGGCCGATACCAGACCTACTTTTCGACTTTCAAGAAGTCGATCCTGCTACAAACTATGGCTTGCCTTACGTGCTCGAGTGCAGAAATAACTGCTCTACAACTAATCAACACAATCCTTATTCGTGCTCTGCGCAATCTTCAATCCTGAATATCACCCCTTCCGGGACTTCTGGCGACGGCGGATTCGGCGGCGACCAATCTAGTCCTGGATTTCCTGACAATTGTGAGGAAGCGAATTTGCTTCTATCTGCGGTTTCAAATGGTCCTACATTCAATGGCCAGGTCCTTAGCTGTGTCAATCAACAGTACTCAGCTCTGCACACCGAGGCATCACTCCAACTCGCCCGGCAAGGACCGGGCGCCTGGACTCAAGTTGCAAATTGCGAAATTTCTATAACATACACCCAGCCAATTGTGAACCCGCTGATCGGAGAGTACATTGCATCCACCAGCACAGCTAAAACTCTTCCAGTCCTTGACGTCGACCCCGTCCAATTCCTCAACCTTAGCTTGTCCTCGTTCATTAACTTCTTTCACAATGGACCCCCAACAACACCTAACCTCCCACCAATCACAGACGGCTTCCACTGGGTAACCCAGCTACCCCCGGACAACGCCGCTTTCATCATCGAACTTATTGGCCAAGGCTTCAACGCATGGAATTGGAAAGATATTCTACTCGCCTATGAAATGTGTTATCCGGGCGATAATTACCCCCTCAATGGTAATTCCGACTGGAACGTCAGTAACTTCTCCGAAAACGTTTTCCTCACCCCTCTCGCATACTTCCTCAGCAACCCAGCTTTCTTCGATACGGGTCCTACAACTGCTGTCGTCTTCGAAACCGACCTACAGGTCGCCCACGGCCGCGTCCCAATCGTTGCCGCACTTGCAATTCTTTTCCTTCCTATGCTGTGGACTCTAGTAGTATCAGTGGTCGCAAGTTCGCAGCGCCGTTGGACCTCGACGCTCGATTCGTTTGCGATTTTCCGCCTCGGTGGTGACTGGACGGAAAGCATGAAAGACCTGCGGCTTGCGTCGATGTCGACGGCGAAGGAGAAGCTGTTGGGGATTCCTGGAATGGTGCTAGTAGATCCGGAGAGTGCGACGGTGAAGTTGGCATATAGTGTGGACTCAGAGCATGGGAGCGGAGAGCGAAAACCGCAAAAGAGAGGAAAGCAGTCGACTGCGTCAACGCGCTTACTTCCTTGACAAAACTCCGCCTCCATAAACAAGGCAGAACCTCCTCGAACATTGGATGGCTCTAAGGATGAAAAATCTACTTTGGTTTCCTGTGGATTATCGACCTAGCAGTATGGCTGTTCGCGGGAGCGTCGTTGCTCTAGGACATGCGTCTGGCCATGTGTCGATCTTTGAATTCGCTTTTGAGTTCTGTTAGAGTAACACTCCCGCCTGGTCACGTGAGATAGCTAGATAGCTCTTCCGCCCGGCCTGCCGGGTCTACCTCGCGCGTAAGACAGGCGCGATGCCATCCTCCGCAGGCGCTCTTCTTATGGTCATCCGTTTTATAATGTTTATTCCGTTCGTTGCCGCCAGCTCCTACATCATTGGACCGGATTGCGTGCCCTAGGTGTGTTTCGGAGCCGTCTAGGCCTTTGTCACCGCCGCGCCCTCGATGGCAATGAGTACAGATCTACTTTGTCCCTGCAGCGCGAAATATCTGAATGAGTATTGCTTCGAGCGATGGTTCTTCCTTCTCTCTGGGATAATAGATTTAGGCCTCGCAACCGGTCTCCTCGTCGCCGCTGTACTACAAAGCACTTTTATTCCTCACAGGATGAACGAGTGTAATAACGCCAAAACATGGCAATGCAATCCTAGCTATTTTCAGGTTGCTGCGGAAGTACAGGGGCTGTCGAATGATTCAACAGCGATAACATATTGTCAAAGTATTTTGTCTGTTTGGGAGATCGAGATTTCAATGGTGTATGTACAATGCTAAGACCTCTTCTTTTACAGTTGGTGAAGCACATAACTCACTAGCTTTTCCAACCCTAGGCCTATATGCCTCCTCTCCGTGTTGGTCGGGCTGAAGGTTGGGTACGCCAAATTTAGACATGAGGCCAGATTGTACTTTTTGTTCAAGCATCACGAAGCCAGGAGAATGCGGGCTGGAGGCTGTGAATGTTGAGGCGCTCTGATAACTAAGAGCTCCCACAGCTGGCACTGGCTTCTCAAACAGTCAAATCCGGCACGGACAGCGAATCTGGCCTGGCGAAGGGTGTTTGGTAGTTCTTCCTCCTTCTTCAGCCAACCTTGGACTTTCTCTCGGTTGTAGGAAGTGTGATAACCGGATGGAAGAGTGGTGGGTGTTTGTTGGGCGGTCCGAAGGGGGTTCATACACATAGCTATCCGCTTACTCCAGCACCAAGACAATACTAAGCCGGACGAGGCCTCCCAATGCAAGGCTGCATCCTGCCCTGGTATCATCCTCTTTAGGTGGACATATGGATCTTCTCAGGAGCCTCCAGGGTCCCGGGCTTTAGTTATGCTAGCCTTGCGCAATGCTGGTTATGCATGATTTCCAGCCCGAGGAGATGCTCTCTAGCCCTCTAATTTAGACTATTGATACAATCCGTCCTGCCACGTCACGCGATGAGGGACGCAGGATGACTTCGCTGGCCGTTGAAGTCGGCCACGAACCTCTTAGGAACTACAACTAATCTGTATTAGGTATCGGGTCAGGAGGAGATATCTCCCCCCCCCCTGCCCCACCTTACTGCGCCCCCGCAGCCTCGGAAAATAAGGTTGATTTATCACAATTCTTAGCGCCGCACACAAATTGTAGACCTGTACTTCCCGCGCAAATAACAAAGATCCGGGGCAGTTCCGGAAAATCTTTCTACTGGCTTACAGAAGGCTGGACGCATCAAATCTTTCCTGGATGTTGCGTCTGACGGGTCAGCCAGCTTTTTTGTCCTGGAGCTGAAAGCGGACCCCCCTTGGAAGCCCCCTGGCAACGCGTCGGGCATCAGGGCCGCCACTCAATTTGGTACGGCTGAGGGTGAAGCCCCTTGGTAAGCCCTCTGCCGAAGAGTGCGGTGGAAAAGCGGCGACTGTGAATTACTGTCTCCGGCCTAGAGTTCGAGAAGCGCGACCCTCTAAGTCCAACGATGTTGACATAGATGTCTACCGTGGCCGAACCTTTCTGCTCTATAAATTCAAACATCTCCCTCGCCGCTTTCCATCAACCCCAAATTCTCTCTCTGCATCGCTGCCCACCTTATCCAACAGACTAAGGCGTCAAGCGCACTACTAGGGACGGCTAACCTCCCCAAGTTCCGGGAGACCATAAGTACCCACCTCTCTTTGAAACTGAGCGTCCTCGCAGCTCACGCTTTTTGTGGCTCTACGGCCGCACAGTCTGTATCCCAGAAGTCTGTCACAGAGGGAATAAGGCTCGCGTGTGTTTTCAGACAACTCCTTTTGGTCTCGCCTGTTTACTCGTCCTCATTACAAACCAGATCACCGCGCCATTTCATTTGCGAGCGCTTTGCTACGCCACCTTCAGGGATGCCGACTCCCTTGTGCGAGTCGGGGATTCATTACGAATACCAACACTTTCAGCCTATCACAGGGGCTCTACCACCGACTGAGACACTTCAGACTGGATCGCCGGCACCGAAGGCTAATGTCGGACGTGTTGGTGGGGTCAGGCAATAACTGATTGGCAATTCAGGCATACAGGCGTCAGACTTCTCCCAGGACCAAACAGGGGGCCTTTGTCGGTGTGAGGGGCCGAATTTGGATCTTTGAGCTGTCGCCACTGCTAATTCTGCGCCCTCCCGGCCGCCATCTCACGCAGCGATCTAAATTTGGAGGGGGACGCAAGGTCAGGGGCCAGGAATTGCACCCAGATCATCACCAACAGCAACATTCTTCCAGCAGATCGCCCAATACGCCACGTCGAACTTTGAATCTACTAGAGGTAACGAGAGCGGCATGCTACTACCCCGAACCACGTTCTTCATAAACCTCGCCACTGAGGACGACGCGGACGACGCGGACGACGCAACTCGCCTAATTCTAGCTTTGAGGGGCCCATGCGTAGAAGAGAGAGCGAGGGGGCCAACGAATGAGGAAAATACCGCAGACGCCATGGAAAACCGACGCCGCAGTCATCGTCTCGCTAGGCAGCAAGTGGTGCGCCTGGGGTCCGGCGTCTCGCCGAGAAGATCGGACGAGGGAGTACGAGATGGCCAATAGCAGCATGGCTGTAGTGCCGTCTGGCCATGCAACGTGCAGGGCGGGTTGGGCGCTGAGACACAGCCCAGCTGATGGCATGGCCCTCCCCACTCAAGAGACTACGACGAGATTCGAGGCCGGACGACGCACGTGAGAGGCCGATCAGACTTCCCGCGGGGTGCGGTTCGCCAATTTGTCACGCCACCTTACTACCAACTCATCTGACTACTCCACTGAAGACTTGGGGAGCTGGCAGCTCCCGTCTCACCAGGCGGGCAGACACCAAAAGGCAAATGGCGGACGACTATAGAGACTTGAGAATCGAAGAACGTGACAACTGAATGGCGGGATATTGCAGATTCAAAGGACTATGACAAAACCTTGACGTACAACTTCATAGAATTGGCGAAATGCATTCCTGCCCTGACTGCAAGCTTAGGGTCCTTACTGAGAATTACGCTAACTCTGAGCCTTCGCAGCACGACCTCGGTGCGTCACGGATCAACCATAATCCGAAGCCTTGGCACATGATATCGACTCAATGACAACGATCGTGGAATAAGAGTTCATCAGTGGGCCACTGATGAGGACTCCCGGGCGTTTGCGGGTATCTGCTGGTTAGGCACCTGCCCCGCAACCCTCCCCTAGAGGCCATCCTGCAGCCTAGAGGTTAGGGCTTGGCGGGCCCTGAAACGCTGCGACAGGAGAGAAGAACTCTTCTGCCAGCGCTCAGTCTTTCTCCATAGGCAGAGCACGCATCAAGTTATCATTACCCCATTGCAAGCTTAGGTTAGCTGTGGAAGAGGAAAAGGTCTCTCGGTGTAAATCGGACTGTTGCGGTTGGTTTATTGTCTCTTCAAAGGCACGAACCGCGCGCATAAAGCATCAAGAGCCATGTTCATGGCGCGTGGTCGGGTTTATGGCGCGTGGCCCGAGGGTTACCTTATTCGAGATTTCACAATCCAAAGCACTCGGAGCTTTAAATAGGTAGAAGGGATATCCAAATTTAGGGTCCCCAAGCTTGGTGGGCGCCATGGAGGCAGCAGGTGGCACGAAAGGAGATTCCAACTTTCCTTCCCATCTTGCCACCATACGCCCTATTCGCACCTACGTACGCTTAGTACGTACAAATGGGAACGCTGGACCCAGCGGAGACGTTCTATGAATATGCCCTCATCTGATCAGCCGATCCAGCCCCTTTGAAGTCAACCTCAAATGTTTCACCTGCTTCGAAAGCGGTTTTCAGGTGCCTAGCCGAAAGGAGCTCCCTTTTCCAAGAGGCAGCTTTTTTCAATACCTCCCCTTGGGATACCCTTCCAAAGAGCAGAGTAGGGATCGATGCTCTCAAACAACGCCTCAATGATCTTCTGGTTGAGGTAACTCGGAACACTTTCGCGGATGTCACCCTGGACCTCGACGATCGGATGCGCACCGTACAGCAGGGAGCTTGATTTGGGTTGGATTGCCACGTGCCAGCGCTGCCGATCAAAGACTATACCTGCTGCAGATCTCGACGGTTTTCCAGTCGCTCGCCACGAAAGCCATCGACGGTTATTCCGGACGCGATCAGTGCTTCGACGACTTCGATAGCCTGAGGCTGGCGACGCCCGTAACGGCTGAGAATGAAAAGTTCTCCCGAACCATGACCAATTACGAAAGCATTGTCAGTCAGGCTGAGACTGCGACAGACTGTGACATTATTCAAGAATCGAGAAAAGAGAATGAGACACCGAGCAGCGGCGAAATGGCTTTCACCCCGGGGTGAAGTAGTCGTCGGGTCCATGTTATCGGACACATGATTGGCGCTACTGCCACATCTCGTCAAAAACGGAGCAGTTGGTGGCTATGTACAATCCCCACTGAAAATGACGCTCATATGGCTCCTGAGATCCCTAGGCCTCTCCAGCCAATCTGCTTCACAAGAGGTCAGACTGGGACGCTGACAGGCAGTTTAATTTGTGACTTCCATCATTTTAAGGCTGGTTGCCCCCACCTCCTGCCGAAATAGGCAAAGTGCTTCTAAGGTCCTCACTTTTAGTGCGCCAAGAGTTCTCAAAGACATGTGCCCCCGTAATTTATATATTCCTGCATTCGCCTACATAGGCCTGCATGTATTTCTTTATCTTTTCGTCACACAGAAATGGCGTCATCCAGCAATAACTTCGGGCCTCCGACCTTCAACGCAAGTAATGTCGATCCCTCACTGCTGACCCTCGGGAGGTGATTTGTGCAATGGACAACTAGGCGCAAGAATCTCTGCCATCTTCGTTATCGGAATCGTATCCTCTGTAGCGACCTTCTTCCCTGTTGTCGCGAAAAGAGTGCCACGTCTTCATATTCCCCTCTATGTCTACCTCTTTGCTCGGTACTTTGGCGCAGGAGTCATTGTTGCCACTGCTTTCATCCATCTCCTCGATCCTGCCTACGGCGAAATTGGACCACAAACCTGTGTTGGTATGACAGGCGGTTGAGCAGACTACTCTTGGTGTCCGGCGATCGTCCTCACTTCGGTCGTCATAATCTTCCTCTTCGACTTTGGTGCCGAGCGGTACGTGGAAGTCAAGTATGGCATTGACAGCAAGACGGATATTCAGGAAACAGTCACCGGCCAAAGCGATACCCGAAGCCCATCAGCTGTCCAACAATCCAGGGCAATGAGTGTATCGGAAGCACGACGCGAGTACGAAGAACGTCAACCCTCAATAGCCTACGAGAAACGTTTCATCGAAGATTTCGTGGACGAGGAGAAAGACTCAGAAGTGCGAAAGAACTCTTTCCGACAACAAATCGCGGCGTTTTTGATTCTCGAGTTCGGTGTCATCTTCCATTCTGTTGTCATTGGCCTCAATTTGGGTGTTGTTGGAGATGAATTCAGCACGCTGTACCCTGTCTTGGTGTTCCATCAATCATTTGAGGGCCTCGGAATTGGTACCAGAATGTTGTCTATGCCCTTCAAGCCTGGGAGCTGGCTGCCGCGGCTTCTCTGTACAGCATACGGCCTGTCGCTATCGCTATTGGGCTCGGTGTCCGAACAACTTACAATCCCAATTCTTTCACCGCGAACGTCGTCAGCGGCGTATTGGACTTGATTTCAGCTGGGATCCTCATCTACACCGGACTGGTTGAGCTGTTGGCAAGAGACTTTTTGTTCAATCCCATAAGGACAAAGGACAATAAAAGACTGGGCTTCATGATAATTTGTGTCCTGCTTAGTGCAGGAATCATGGCGCTCTTGGGCAAATGGGCATAGAGCGTGTGGCTCCATGGCCGGAACGTCTCATCAGCAGACTCAATAATAAATTATCTCCTGTCATATATCGAATGTACCGTCCTGTCTTTCGAATCCCCGCACAAATTTACCACCGAGCGGCAAGGGTTAGTGTTATTGAGGCGTCGTCAACCCCAGTAGCATTCGCTCTACAAGTAACAAGCCACTGTTTTTAAGGTCCTCAATTTTCCAGGTCACTGGTATAAAGCTTGTCCCGTCCAGTATCTAGCTAGCTTGGCGCAGAACAATTGTATATGGAAGTCCGCTCAACATCATACTACCTCTTGGCCATGTCTTTCTCTTTCCCTTCACGCCGTCCTCGACAATTCTCTTGTCTCATTTAGGGTCGCAGCCAAATTTACCAAAGCAATCATGGGCGCTCAACAGACCGCTATACCTGGTGTGAATGGAGAACTAGCTGATAAGATGGCTACGATGGCGGAAAAGATTACAGGAGAATACGCAGAGCATCTGCTCCGACAGGCGAGACCGGACAATCTGTCGGGAGACGATGGTTCGGACCTGGTCATTCTTGACGAAGCGTGTGGTACCGGAATCGTCTCTGCACGATTAATGGCCATGCTTAGCGGCAAATCCAGACAAAAAACTCGATCTCACCATGAGTGACATCGCGCAACCGATAGTTGAGTATGCCAAAGGACGAATTCTCAGAGAAGGATGGCCAGTGGTCCTCACTACCTATACAGGCTCAGGCCCGGGGCAAAAGCCTGCCTGAACTACGGAAAGCCTATGGCCCACCGAGCCTGCTTAGTCATTCTTCTCACCACCCCAATTTTGTGTACGGGAGAACCCTTCTCCGGGCCCTTCGGAGGATCCCGAAGTCACGTGAAGAGGGACAGCCAAGAATTCTTCTTAATTAGGGATAGGTCGTATCATATTAGGTATAGGGGCAGGCTCATGGGCCTACCTAGACAGGCCCAACGAAAAAGCCTGCCTGGCCTGGATGACAGGCCTGAAAAAAAAGCCTGCTAGTGAGGACCACTGAGGATGGCAGGGCGCCAAAGCTTTTACAATTGGATGCTACCAACACAAAGTTGCCCGATGCATACTTCACGCATATCCTGTTGAGTTTTGGACCGATGGCCATCCACGACTGGCGATCGGCGATCCGTGAGATTCACCGGATGTTGCGACCAGGGGGGGGTGGTGCCAATTTCGGCGTGGCGGCATGGAGGGTTTTGATTGCCTGACGTGACCGCTGCGCTGGCAACCAATCCCGCCCTCCGTAGTGTGGCAGACGCTCGCGAGCTCCTCAATGCTTTCTCGCCGGGAAGTCAGTGGGACAGGCCGGGATGGATCAAGAGCACATTGTCTGAAGAATTTGATTTCAAGGAGATTGAGGTCAAGTCAGTGGCGCGAACGAGTGTACTTAACGGAATCGAAGAGTGGGCAGACACGATCCCCTGGACTCTAGGGATGATGATCAATAAGTGTTGGTCAGCAGAAGATGTTCGGCAGCACGGCCATGCCGCCAAACAGGTTTTTCATTGGTTACATGCAGGAGAAATATGGAATGGGCCAGATAAAGTGGAACTGGGTGACCAATAAAATGACAGCGAAAAAGGCAAGATGAAGCATCAGCACAAACGACAGTGGTGAGCCCCGAGATGTGTTTCACAGCACACCTAACGATGAGGCACCTCGACGTGGAACGTCGCGAAGATCGAGTATACTCAAAAGTACGGTGGAATGGTAGTTTGAAAGTTTTCAATTCGGCAAGCTCCACGCTCAATCTCCGTATCTACATTGTCTGATCACTGGTTTACACCAATTGCAACCAACGACGTCCTTGTGATTGTCAGGATTCCTTTGCTGACTCTCCTCCACCAAAAGGATAATCCAATGCAATGAACGGTTCGGCTGGGTTAGTGCTGTTCTCTTGTCAGTCACGACAATCGTGGATGAGGGAAAATGCACGCACGGAGCAGCATTTGCATCCCGTGCACTCGCCAGTCCCATGGGCGCAGGTACTGCAGTGAGGGTCCATGTCGATGGATATGGCGTGTGTGCAAGTTATCTGTGGGTAGTTTTGTTTAGGCTGCGTACAAAGGTCTTCGTAGGCTGTCGAGTTGGGATGAGACAGAAGTTGATACGCAGTGGGTGAAGATGCCCGTTCTTATAGTATTCAGCTATGTCCTGCTCACAAGATCGATCCCACGCCGTATGCAACCACCTCCCCCAAGCTTTACACACATGATCGCAGCTATTGGTCGATTTTGTGCATGATAAGCTTGCGAGATAGTTGAGATTTTGCGGCCTGAGCCTTTTCCGACGGAATCGTGGGGTCGCATAGCTGTGGCGACTAAGGGGAAACCTTGTACGGAAGAGGTCAGGTGTTGTGGGCCATCGGCTGACTTTGCGGCGCTGATCTGAAACCCCTCACACCTGTGGGGGGGGCAGTCGCGTCCCTCAGGGCAATGAGAGGGCGCAGCTCGATCGACAGCCCCCTCCCTACATTCCATTTCACTGCCAATTAAGTATAGTAGTAGTAGTTTTTCACATCCTACCCTGGGAGCCAGTTTTAGTGACACTGTGGAGTGATGCGTGGTTTTACCTTCGAGGATGGGTTCCTGAACCAAGAATCAACGCTTTCTTGCAACCAGTCGGTGCTTACACGATTTTCTGTTATTGCCGCAAGATTTTCTGTATGATAAGCATTGGCTAGATCATGCAACTCTGAATCCATAGACCAATTCAGTGACAACAATAAAATATTCCTACAATCCCCGGTAGCACCTATTAAGTGCCATTAGGAAGAGCTGGCCTCATCCGTCTTTATCCAACATCAAAGCCTTGAGATTGATTGGCGAAGCGTCTTCTGCATTCGCCCCGTTCCATGGCCGACACTATTCTTTCATCGTCGGCTTGCTGACTTCTATCTACATTGCCCAAGACTGAACCCTGGTAAGTAAGAGAGATGCTCGGATAGAGGAATTTGGGTAGAGGAATTTGGGTAGAGGGGACCTGGGTACGTGCTAGAGACCTTCGTCCGAAGAGGTACCTAGTTGCATCAGGATCCGGTGGCCCAAATCGGCTCCAGGAATCTGAAAGCACTACCATGCACAGGTTGCAGAGCCTATTTGGGACCCTATCTAGACCCCTATGTTAAGGAACATAAAGCTCATGTGAGCCCGGCCTTGTCGGAAAGATGAGAGCGGCCAAAAGAGATTCGTGTGCCTGGCTCAGCAACTCCACAAGGCCTATTTCTGGGAACCCTCGAGGGTTCCCAATTTATTTTTGGGCCCTGTGGACCGTTTCTAGCTTTCTTACCTTTTGACGGCTACGACGAATAAGGAGTTAAGTACTACGATGCAAGATGCAGAGATTTAATCACCTACTCCGAATGGCCACGTTGCCGTCCAAGCAAGCCTATCAAACCGGCATCGCGAGAGAGGAAAAGCCGGATTAAGTTTGAGTGGGTATTCTATTATCAGCGGATGCGAACGTAACCTATTGTAGACATCAACGGCGTCCATCTCATCTTCAATGACGTACAACTGTTACTGATTTATGTCCCATCCCTACCTCTTCCCAGCCAGAGGAATGCTGCCAGAAGAATGCTGACACCGGAAAAATCAGCTGTCCGGTGTCAGCATTTTTCTGGTGCCTAGAGCCTTTCTGATACAGCACTTTTCTGGTGCCAGAGCATTTCCGGTGTCAGCCATTTTCTGGTGCCAGAGCCTTAGCCTTTCTGGTGTCAGCACTTCCCCGGTGCCAGAGCGTTTGTGGGTGTCAGCATTTTCTGGTGCCAGATCCTTTCTGATGTCACATCCACCACACTGACGAGCATGAAACATTCTGGTGAATGTGCTGAAGAGACGCATCGACAAGCACTCGAGCTGAACGAGCCTGTACTAGGCAAAGAGCATCCTGACACACTGATGAGCGCGAGCAACCTGATGAATGTACTGAGCGATCAGGTCAGGTACGGGCAGGCGGAAGAGATACACCCTTTTTCCACTTCAACCCCCGTTTATCGAATCCTCCACCACACCCTAATAAAGCATCGTGAGATGATGATATCTATCTCATAATAACCGCATTGATGGGTTCTACAGGTCCTCTTAGTCAGACGCTACAGCCGGAAGAAATACGGTAGGAGAGGCCGGCTTTCCTAAAAGCCTTTTCTACTATGACAATTTTTTATAGACGTGCATCTCCAATAGACCACCCCATAGGCGTGTCTCTCATAGGCGGCCATCTCATAGGCGGCCATCTCATAGGCGCGTCTCTCATAGGCGTGCTTCTCACAGAGACCATCCATAGGCGTGTCTCCCATAGGCGTACCTCTCACAGGGGCCATCTCATAGGCATGTCTCTCATAAGCGTGCATCTCATAGGCGTGCCTCCCCCATAGGTCATCTCATAGGCGTGTCTCTCTCATAGGGCTCCATTTTGGTATGCCCTGGCGATGGCAGAGTAGGCAAAGATATGGAGGACAGACGACGATGGCGTACGAGTATAGTAGACTCGAGAATCGAAGAACGGGTATCACAGATCCAAAAGGATTATGACGAGAAGCTGATGTGCACTTTAAGGATTGGTGAAAGTATCCTTCCTACCTTGACGGAAAGCTGATGGTCACGTGAGGCTACCAAGTGCCTACTGAGAAATTACGCTAACTCTGAGCCTTCGCAGTGTCGAAGATCTGCAATAGCAACTCTACAGTCCACCAATGTCGCTAATGATGACCGATGATCCTATTGATGCCGTAAAGAGTTCTCTCTGGAACTCTTCCTGGGATGATGCTAATATTCGCAGATTTATGCACGTCTTCGCGACAATGTCGCCACTGCAGTGTCCCAAATACTTCTCCAGAATTCACTTAGTCCACAACACCGTTCAATCCCACGGCTCCAGGCTACCCAGCCTACGGAGACCAGCCCTATATCCAATCTACTCCTCCCACAGCCCCTTCTTCTGAGAATGATGTACAAGATCAGCCAGTCGTCAGTAATACAGAAAATCTCGAACACGAACAAACCGAAAATTCGAGAATTTGTCCACAACAGCTCTGTGAAGAGTCTATTTCGTCTTTCGAAAATCCAATTACTCGGAGCCACGAGTCTTTCAGCAATAACGGGAATTCCATAGGAGAGTTACAAGGGCCAGAGAGTGTACCAGAAAGCAATGATAGTTCCGGAACTCCAGAGATCTCTCGAGAAACGCCGTGTGATCCAAAGAACGCACAATCAGCAATCTCCCCAAATATGGTAAGACAGCGCTGTTCTGACGGACGCATGGCCGGCATCAGGACCAGAAATGCAAGGCCGAGACAGGTGAAAATCCCATTGCCGCCTTATGCAATGCAGATGAGATCTAAGACAGGGCGAAAGTCTCGCCGCATGGAGCCTTCTAGTAAAGCCAACCTCCGACTAACCGACGATAACGCCGCGCGGGCGCCCGCGCCGC
>Ga0335072_10000427_pt1 | contig 83898 bp, 73 predicted proteins | sample Lox_Sample_21_FD_206725 | JGI IMG/M metagenome (GOLD analysis project Ga0335072, IMG submission 206725) | Soil microbial communities from Loxahatchee National Wildlife Refuge, Florida, United States - Lox_Sample_2.1 | ecosystem: Environmental > Terrestrial > Soil > Wetlands | place: USA... | reverse complement strand
AACTAAGGCCCGCTCAACTACTCGCAGGTTCCGGACGAGGAGTACACCGCGGGCGCGATGCTGCACTACGACTTCAACGATCACGTGCAGGTGTACTCGCGCACGATGTTCATGGACGACAAGACCATCCTGCAGATCGCACCCTCGGGCGCCTTCTTCGGGGATCCCTACACGGTCAACTGCGCCAATCCGTACCTCTCGTCCGCCGAGGTGACTGCCTGGTGCTACGACGCTACCCCGGGCGGGTTCACCCAGGGGCTCTACATCGGCCGCCGCAATGTCGAGGGAGGCAATCGCCAGGACAACGTCGAGCACATGGACTGGCGCGAGACGATCGGCGTCCGGGGCGATATCAACGACACCTGGAGCTACGATGCCAACTTCCAGCACAGCATCGTGGACCTCAGCGACACGTACCTGAACGATGTGTCGACCACCAAGATCAACTATGCGCTGGACGTGGTGGAAGGTCCGAGCGGACCGGAGTGCGCCGTCACGGCCGCAGGCGCCACCCAGGGGCTCGGATTCGGCTGCGTCCCCTGGAACATCTTCGGGACCGGTCCGGTCAATCCCGCAGCGGCAGCCTACATCGACACTCCCGGATTGCGGCGCGGCACGGTCATCCAGGACATCGCCGACCTCAACTTCAATGCGGACCTCGGCAAGTACGGGCTGCAGGTTCCGACCGCCTCCGATAGCGTGAAGCTCGCGACCGGCTTCGAGTACCGCGACGTGTCGAGCGCGCTGCAACCGGACCAGGAATTGCTCGACGGCGACCTCGCCGGCCAGGGCGGCGCCGAGCCCGCCGTCTCGGGCGAGGTCGATTCGAAGGACCTCTATGCGGAGATGCGCGCCCCGCTCATCAACGATAAGCCCTTCGCGCAGTCGCTCGATATCGACACGGCGTATCGCTGGTCCACTTACACGCTCGCCAATGCCAGCAAGACCAACACCTTCACGATCAGCGCCGACTGGGCCCCGATCGAGGAGCTGCGCTTCCGGGGCAGCTTCGCCCGATCGGTCCGCGCGCCGAACGTCGTGGAGCTGTTCTCGCCCCAGACGGTTGCCCTCGATGGCACCATCGATCCGTGCTCAGGTCCCGTGTCCGCCGGCGGCACTGTCAACGGATACACCCTGGCGCAATGCGAGCGCACCGGCGTGACTATGGGAGAGTTCGGACACATCCTCCCCAGCACGGCCTCTCAATACAATGGCTTGCTCGGTGGCAACCCGGATCTGAAGGCCGAGACTGCGCTCACCAGCTCCTTCGGTGTCGGCTGGCAGCCGCCCTACGTCCCCGGACTGAGGGCGCAGGTCGATTACTACGATATCAAGATCGAGAACACGATCTCGAGCATCGGAGCCAATACGATCCTGACGGAATGTCTGAGCGGCGCCGATCTGGGGGTCTGCGATCTCGTGCATCGAAGCTCGATCGGCTCGTTGTGGATCGGGGAGACGGGATTCGTCACGGACCTGTTGCAGAACATCGGAACCGTCGAGGAGAAGGGCGTGGACATCGATCTGTCCTACACCCTCGACATGGGCGCATTCGGCAAGCTGCGTAACAGCTTGACCGGAACCTACGTCAATTCGTTCGACGTGACGACGCAGAGCGCGGTGCCCACCTCGGAGTACAACTGCGTGGGCTACTACGGCCCGACCTGCAGCAACGGCAACTACTCCGGCACGCCGGTGTGGAGCTGGCGGCACGTCTTCCGTACCACCTGGTCCACGCCCTGGTCGGGTGTCGATCTGTCGCTCGCCTGGCGCTACTTCTCCGCCGTGAACTACGAAGGGCTCAGCTCGAATCCGAACCTCTCGGCGGGTGCGGGGGCCACCATCGCGAACGGCGGGATCTCCAACACCGATGCGCACATTCCGGCCTACACCTACATCGATCTGACCGCGGCGATGAAGGTGAACGACCACTTGACCTTCCGGCTCGGCTGCAACAACGTCCTGGACAAGGACCCGCCGGTGATCGGCACGACGGACATCCCCGCGGTGACCGGCAATAACAACACGCTCGTGGCTTACGACATGCTCGGGCGCTATGTCTTCGGAGAGCTCACCTTGCAGTTCTGAGCGGCCGGCGGTCGCTCAGCGAACGGCGGGCTTCGGCCCGCCGTTTTGTTTGGCGGGGCGCCGGTCCTCCTGGGCTCGATCGCGGGCTATTCGCGCGAGTGATCGGGGACGAGCACCTGCGCTGCAAGGCGCACGGCATCGAGCCTGATCTGATACGGCACGCAATCGGCCGCGAACTCCACCTCGCGTGCAGGGAAGAGGGGCAGGATCTTGCGTCGCACCTGCTCGATGAGCTCGCACTGTGCGGTCGTGTCGATCCCGTTGCCGTCGAGCTTGATGCGCACCCTCTGCCAGTGCGCCGCAACGGGACTCCCCGGCCCCGAGCCTTCCGAGGCCGGGCCGCGCGCGACCAGGAGTGGCTCGAGCACGGAGAAGGTGCCCCCGACGGCGGGGTAGGGGTCGGGGCTCCCGAGCGCGCTCGTGCAGCCCACCTGGTGGACGTTCAGATCGCTGCGGCGGGCCCCGAGCTGGAGCAGGATCGCCCGCACATCATCGGCCAAGCCCTCACACGAGTAGCGCGTGGTGAATCCCACGTAGACGAAGTAGAGCTTCTTGTGGACCCAGTGAGCGGGCTGCGCTTGGGCCGCGGCGGCGCCAAAGCTGCAGAGCGCGCCGCTGAGCGCAAGGGCGGCTGCCCGGATGAGTGACTGCATGTGACGACTCCTCCCGGGCGTCCCGCGCCCGATCGAAGGACCCAACATCAGCACAACGCCAATCGAGGCTCCAGGTGCACATCCCGTCGCTAAGTCCGATCCCAGCGGTTGGTGTCCGCGACATCCTTGCCCCCGATCGGGGCGAGCGGCAGGCGAGTGCCCCTGGGCTTCGCTCGAAACTCCCGGTGCAGGAACAGCGATGTGGTGCAGCGGAAGGAGTGCAGCGGCCGGAAATCGTGAAAATCGATCTGGATCAGGTCGGACTCGCGCAGGACGCGCGCCGCGTTCGGGTACCAGTCCGAGTTATCGAGAATCACGAATCCGCCCGGGCGCAGCATCGCGACGGCTCGTCCGGCGAGCTCGAGCCGGTTGGCCGCCGAGTCGATCACGATGCCGTCGAACGTGCGTCCGAGGCGTACGGCATCGCCCGAGAGGCTCTCGGGCGTCGAGAGCCTGGCCTCGACGTTCGGCAAGCGCTGGGACTGCACCGACAGAAGCCACTCCTGACTGGTCTCGAGTGTCAGGACCGACTTGACGCGACTCGCCCAGAACCGCGTGGAGCTCCCCCCTCCAAGCTCGAGCAGCTCCACCGCGCAAAGGTCGATGCCGTGGAGGTACTCGACGAGGCTGTAGGACATCATCGGGATCGGTTGCCCATCGCCGAGCACCGGGGCGTTGCGGTCGGCCGAGGCTTTGAAGCCGAGGCCGCTCGAGAGGATGTTGAGGAGCGAGGCGAGGTAGATCACGTGGTCCGGTGCTTCCACCACTCCGAAGTTGCGCTTGATGTGCTCGAGGGTGATCTCCCCGCTCGCAACGGCTCTGGTCCAGAACATGGCCTAGCTCCTTACACCTTCGAGGATGCTTGCGACGAGTGCGTAGTGGCCAGCCATGCGGTCCAGCCAGTCCATGCCCCGCTTGAGCTCGGTCCCGTACGGCTGGTCCACGGCGGAGAGCACCTCGCGCCTCGTGTGCGCATCGTAGGCGTACTCCGGGGCCTTCGAGTACTGTCGCATCAGGGGTCGGCTCACGAGCGCCTCGATCTCGCGCGCCGAGGCATCCGTGCCGAGCGTGCGCAAGATGCCGTGCAGGCAACCGCGCGGATCCGTCAGAAATCGGTCGAATTCCACCCACAGCACCTGCGAGTGCTCGCGACGGTCCGGCGCGCCGGCAGCGCTCGTGATCCCGCTCCCGACGGGTGCCACCTGGTGAAGCGCGGCCATCTCACATAGCCAGCTCATCGCGATGTACTCGCCCTCCGATCGCACCCCGCTGTGCCACTCTGCGTCTCCGAGCCGCTGCGCGAGACGCCGCAGCCGCGAGGTGGCGAGCGTGCGCGCCTCGATGCGCGAGTTGGGTCCTCCCAGGATGGTGCGCAGGTAAACGAGTGGCTGCACGAACATGAGAATCGCGGCCGGACGCTGTGACTTCGCGAGAATGATGCTTGCATATTCGCTCAGAAAGCTCGTCGCCTTGATCACGGCGCGCTGCTCGGCGCGCCAGGTGCGCGCGAGAAGCGCAAGCAGCGACCCGAGGCCCAACCCGGCGGCGGTCGCGGATACCGACGGCGCAGCCCTCGGGGCGATCTCCCGCAGCAGTGCGGGTTCGCGCAGCGAGAAGAGCGCCTCGTGCTCGCCAATCAGTCGGGAGAGCAGCGTCGAGCCGACGTGCCCCGTGTGAAAGATGTAGTGCAGCCTGGGCACGAGGCCCGCGGCAGCGGACTCGAGCACATCGATCGCGCAGACCGCCTGCTCGGGAGCGCCGCCGAGCACTCGCTGATCGAGGAAGCTTGCGGCATGATAAGCCGCCTCGTGCAGTCGCACCATCCGGATGCCGTCGCGCTCGACGCGTTCCAGCGGGAACCACAGCGGCGAGCACGCCACCTCATCGGCGGAGATCACGCACCAGGCGCGTGCCACTGCACGCGATCCCCCACCTTCAGATGCAGCACGGCGGCCTCGCCCCCCTTCAGCTCCACGACCGCCTGGACGGGCTGCTGCGCGCTGATCGTGGTGAGGTCGAAAGGCCGGGCACGCTCGGCGATCTTCACGATGCGGCCGTCGGTGCCGACGAACACGATGTCGAGCGGGATGTACGTGTTCTTCATCCAGATGCCGGAGCAGCAGTCGGTGAAGAGCATGCCTTCGTCATCGGGCAGATCGCGCACGAACATCAGCCCCTGGGTCTTGCGTCCGTCCGTGTCGGCGACCCAGACCTTGAAGCGGTGCGTCGCCGCGCCGCTGTGGATCTCGAGCGTCGCGCGCGGGAAGGTCGACAGATCCTGTACCGGCTCGCTCTGCCCGCGGACCGCCCGCGCACCCCCGAACGCACCGATCGCCACAGCCGCTACAAGAACGGACGCCAGTCTTTGATTCACTGTGCAGACTCCTCAGTCTCTCCAGAGCTGTTGCGGCGCGGGGCTTGCCTTGGCCGCTTCGAGAATGGCGGCCACGAGCTCCTGTTCCTGGGTCGTGAGCTCCGGGCGCCAGATATCGAACAGCAGAACGACGCGAATCTCGCCGCTCAGGTTCCACGCCTCGTGCTCGATGCTGTCGTCGAAGACGGTCAGCTCGCCTTCCCGCCAGGCACGAGTTTCGTTGCCGACGCGCAGCCCACACTGCGCCGGCACGATGAGTGGCAGATGACAGATCAGGCGCGCGTTGGTGAATCCGTGGTGCGGGCGGATGCGCGTTCCCGGACGCAGCATGGAGAACAGCACCGAGGGTGTGCGCCCGGCGATGCGGCAGAGCGGAACCTGAGCGAGCGCCGCCATGGTGTTGGGACAGCGAGCCGCATTCTGCGACACCTCCGCGCCATCCTGGATGAGGTAACAAGCTCCCCAGTCGAGGCTGTCCGTCAGCGGATTCGGAGATACGGGGCGATTCGGAGCGCGCTGGATATACGGCACGAAACCCGCCTGGGTCGCGAGGATCGCTTCCAGCTCCGCGCGAATCTCCCGCGCCCGGTGCTCGAGCGCACGAGCCCAGGCGAAGTGCTGCCGCTCGTAGAACTCGATGTGCGGCAGCTCGGGAAAATAGAAGTACTTCGGCTGCTGCAGGAACACCTGGCGCTTGCCGAGCAGCAGATCGAGCGCATGGGAAACGCGCTGCGTGCCCGGCTCTCCCAGGCCGCGTGCAGTGAGCGCACCGAGCAGCTCTGCCTCAAACTTGCGCATCAGCGCTTGGTACACGCCCTGCACGCGCTGGATCTCCGTGCGCCACTGCGTCGGGAGCGAGGATTGCCTGGATGCCGCACGGATGGCGGTGGCGTAGTAGGCGGAGGCCGCTCTCTCGTCCCCCTTGCGGAGGTAGAGGTCGCCCTCGGCGATCAAGGCCGGAAGGTGGCTCGCGTCTCGCGCGAGCGCTTGCTCGAGCGCGGCGCCCTCCTCCTCGGCCGCGCCAAGCTTGCGATGCGCGAGTGCCAGACCGAACCACGCATCGGCCGGAGCGCCCGCGAGGACGGCCCGTTTGAAGAGGTCCCGCGCAGCGCCCGCGTCGCCGCGCCTCAGGGCTTCGAAGCCTGCCGATGCGAGCGAGGATGAGTCCAGGGAGGCGTTCATTCCGAGACCGAGCTTAGCGCCTCGCTCAGGATCGCTCCAGACCCGGCGTGATGCTAGACTGCGCGCCCTTTTTCGTGTCTGCCCAGCTTCATGCGAGATGCGCTGTTGGAAGTGACGCCGGTCATTCCGGCAGCTCTCGGGAGATTGCCGCAGCTGGCCGGCAATCTGTTCTTCAGCTGGCATCGCCCGACGCGCGCGCTGTTCGAAGACCTCGACCCCGAGCTGTGGGAGCAGGCAGGCGGCAATCCCAGGCTGGTGCTCCGCTGCATCGACCAGGCGACGCTCGATCGCGCCGCGGAGGACCCCGTCTACCTCGCGCGCTACGAGCAGGTGCTGCGCGACTTCGACGCCTATCTCACGCCCGCGCCTTCCCTGGCAACTCCTCTGGTCGCGTACTTCTGCGCGGAGTACGGCTTCCACGAGAGCTTCCCGATCTACTCGGGAGGGCTCGGGGTGCTCGCGGGAGATTATTGCAAGGCGGCGAGCGACGATCGCATGCAGTTCGTGGCGGTCGGTCTGCTTTACGGCCAAGGCTACTTCACCCAGACCGTGGACAACGACGGCGTGCAACACGCCGAGTATGCCGAGCACGACCCGCGCGACCTGCCGGTCGAGGCCGTCGTGAGCTCGAGCGGCGGGCCGCTCAAAGTGAGCGTCCGCATCGCCGGGCGCGAGGTGGTGGCACAGCTGTGGAAGGCCCAGGCAGGCCGCATCGCCGTCTACCTGCTCGACACGAACTGTCCGGAGAACTCCCCCTCCGATCGCGACATCACGCATCGCCTGTACGGAGGCGATGAGTCCACTCGCATCCGTCAGGAGATGATCCTTGGCATTGGCGGCCGTCGCGCGCTGCGCGCCCTGGGACTGCAGCCTGCGATCTGGCATCTGAACGAAGGACATGCCGCATTCCTGATCCTCGAGCTGCTGCGCGAGCACCTCGCGCTCGGTCTGCCGCTTGCGGCCGCGCTCGAGGCAGTGGCCTCCGAATGCATCTTCACCACGCACACTCCGGTTGCAGCCGGCCACGATGTGTTCAGCCACGACCTGGTGATCGCGCACTTCAGCGACTTCGTGCGCGAGCTGGGACTGCCCATCGAGCGGCTACTCGAGCTGGGCCGCACTCCGCACGCACCGGGGCTGTTCAACATGACTCGCCTGGCGCTCAATGGAGCGCGGCGCGTGAACGGCGTGAGCCGTGTGCACGGTCTGGTGTCGGCCCGGCTGTGCGCCGATGCGTGGCCGGAGATTGCTCCCGATGAGAACCCGGTGGGCTTCGTCACCAACGGCGTGCACGTGCCCACGTTCCTGCATCAGAGCTGGGCGGCGTTCTTCGACGAGCGGCTGGGGCGAGAATGGCGCGACCGCCTCACCGAGACGGCGTTCTGGCGGCGGCTCGAGCCGGTGCCCGATGATGTGTACTGGACCACGGCGCAGTCGGTCAAATCGCGCATGCTGTCAGGCGTGCGCGAGCGGCTCCGGCAAGCCTATGCGCGCAAGGGGCTGTCCGCCGCCCAGTGGCGGCACATCACGCGCTCGCTCGACCCGCACGAGCCGAACGTGCTCACCATCGGCTTCGCACGGCGTTTCGCCACCTACAAGCGCGCTGCGCTGCTGCTCAAGGATCGCGAGCGACTCGCCCGGCTCATCAACAAGGCGGGGCGCCCGGTGGTCTTTCTCTTCGCCGGCAAAGCGCACCCCGCGGACGAGCCCGGCAAGCACGTGCTGCGCGAGATCATGCAGCTCATGCTCGACCCTGAGTTCCTGGGGCGCGTCGTGTTCGTCGAGGACTACGACATGCAGCTCGCCCGCTGGCTGGTGTCGGGCGTGGACGTGTGGCTGAACAACCCGATCGCTCCGCTCGAGGCGAGCGGCACCTCCGGAATGAAGGCAGCCATCAACGGCCGGCTGAATCTGAGCGTGCTCGATGGCTGGTGGGCGGAGGGCTGGGCTTTCGACAACGGCTGGGGTATTCCACCGCTCAACGTTCAGGGTGCCGAGCGTCGCGATGCGCTCGAGTCCGAGCTGATCCTCGATGCGCTCGAGGAGGAGGTCGTGCCCCTGTACTACGAGCGCAATGGCGATGGCTATTCGGCGGAGTGGGTCCGGCGCAGCAAGCGCGCCATGATGACCGTGATCCCGCAGTTCAGCACCCGGCGCATGCTGCAGAACTATCTCGACGGACTGTACCAGCCGGCCGCACGACAGTACGGGCAGCTTGCGGCGCAGGAGTTTGCCGCCGCGCGGCTCCTGGCGGACTGGAAACAGCGCGTTCGTCAGAGCTGGCCGAAGGTGGATCTGCGCCCGCTCTCGGACACACCGCGTGAGCTTCCACAGCGGGGGCGGCTGGCGCTGCGGGTCGCCGCCTCGCTCGCGGGGCTCTCCCCGGCCGACGTCCGGGTCGAGTTTCGGGCCCGCCGCCGGCTCCCGCAGGCGAGCTTCGAGCCGCCGGCTCTCTCCTCGTATCGCAGCTCACAGCCGGCGGGGCTTTGGACGGCTGCCCTCCAGGCGACCGGAGAGCGTCTCCCGGATGGGACCGAGGTGTTCGCTCTGGATGCCGAGCCGCCCGGCTGTGGGCAATTTGCGACCGAGATTCGCGTTTATCCCTTCCATGAGCTGCTCGCGCACCCCTACGAGCTCGGTCTCATGAAGTGGCTATGAGGGCTCCCGGGAGGCCCCTGCGCCTCGAAGGTGCGACGGTAATCAGCAGTTGGTATCGTAGGGTGCCGACCACCGCATCGTAACGGCCATGTCGAGACCCCCCGCCCGAGCATCCTCCGGACGCTACGTGAGCCGCCTGACGAGCGGGACGCTGGCGGTGGTCATGGCGGGGGGGCGGGGCGAGCGACTGAAGGATCTGACCGAGCACCGCTGCAAGCCCGCGACGCCCTTCGGGGGCAAGTTCCGCATCATCGATTTCGTGCTGTCGAACTGCGTGAACTCCGGGATTCGTCAGATCTCGATTCTCACCCAGTACAAGGCGCAGTCGCTGATCCAGCACGTCCATCAGGGCTGGAGCTACCTGCGAGGTGAGTTCGGCGAGTTCGTGGAGGTGGTCCCCGCGCAGCAGCAGATCGGTGCGGCGTGGTATCGCGGAACGGCGGATGCGCTCTATCAGAACCTCGATCTCATCCTCTCACACCGTCCGAAGCACGTGCTGGTGCTCGCAGGCGATCACATCTACAAGATGGACTACGGGCCGATGATCGCCTATCACGTGGAGAAGGGCGCGGACGTGACGGTGGGCGTGGTCGTGCTGCCGGCGCGCGAATCGCGCAGCTTCGGCGTGCTGACCGCGACCGAATGGAACCGCGTGACGAAATTCACCGAGAAACCCGAGCAGCCGGACACCCTGCCCAACCGTCCCGACTCGATCCTCGCCTCGATGGGCATCTACGTCTTCAACACACGCCTGCTCGAGCGGTTGCTGAACGAGGATGCGGCCGATGCCGCCTCCCAGCACGACTTCGGGAAGAACGTGATTCCTCAGGCGATCGGCCACCGCCAGGTGTTCGCATACCCCTTCCAGGACGTGAAGACCCGGGCGCAAAGCTACTGGCGCGATGTGGGCACGATCGACGCCTACTACGAGGCGAATGTCGAGCTGGTCCACGTGGACCCGGAGCTCAATATCTACGATCGGGAGTGGCCGATCTGGACGTACCAGGTGCACTCACCGCCTGCGAAGTTCGTTCTGGACGATGAAGGCCGCCGCGGCATGGCCGTGAATTCCATGGTCTCCGGCGGCTGCATCATCTCCGGCGCCACGGTGCGCGGCTCGCTGCTGTTCTCCGACGTGCGCGTCGATGAGCACTCGAGCGTCGAGGGCGCGGTGATCCTGCCGCACGTGGAGATCGGGCGGAACTGCCAGGTGCGGCACGCCATCATCGATGAGGGCTGCCAGATTCCCGATGGGACGCGGATCGGATTCGATCCTGCCGCCGACGCCCGGCGCTTTCACGTGACGGAGAAGGGCGTCGTGCTCGTCACCTCGGACATGCTGCGCAGACCGCAAGCCTGAAGACCGGATGACTCCACCGCATCGACTCCCCGTGGTGCTGCTCTGGCACATGCACCAGCCGCAGTACCGCGATTCGCTCACCGGGCAATACGTGCTGCCGTGGACGTATCTGCACGCCATCAAGGACTACACCGACATGGCGGTGCACCTCGAGCAGCAACCCCGAGCTCGCGCGGTGGTGAACTTCACACCCATCCTGCTGGAGCAGCTGGAGGACCTTGCGAGCCGCATCGCAGCGCACCTCGAGCGCGGTGAGCCCCTGCCCGATCCGGTGCTCGCCCTGCTCGGCGCGGCGCCGCTGCCCTCGGCGGGATCCGAGCGCGAGCGCCTCATCCGCGCCTGCCTGCGCGCGCACCGCAAGAACATGATCGAGCGTTTCGGCGCCTATCTCGAGCTTGCGACGCTCGCCGAGACCCTCGCCACCGCCGAGCGCGCGATCTATGCCTCCGATCGGCTCATCCGCGACCTTGCGGTGTGGTACCACATCGCCTGGATGGCCGAGACCGTGCGCCGCTCCGATCAGCGCATCGCGGCGCTCACGGAGCAGGGGCGAGACTTCACCGACGCGCAGCGGCGCGAGCTGCTCACGATCGTGCACGAGCTCGTTGCATCCGTCATCCCACGCTTCAAGCGCCTGCAGGATGAGGGTCGCTGCGAGCTCTCGATTACCCCATACAGCCATCCCATCCTGCCGTTGCTGCTTGATTTTCACGCGGCGCGGGAGTCCACACCCGGTGCCGTGCTGCCTCGGCATCCCGCCTACAGCGGAGGCGCGGAACGGGCGGCGTGGCATCTCGCCGAAGCCACCCGGGTTTTCAAGCGGTGCTTCGGAACCACGCCCGCCGGCTGCTGGCCCTCGGAGGGCGCGGTGAGCACGGCGACCCTCGAGCTGATCGAGAGCGCCGGGTTTCGCTGGTGCGCCTCCGGCGGCGGTGTGCTGCGCGCAAGCCTCACCGCAAGCGGTGCGCCCCCCCCGGCAACCCCGGATGAGCTCGACCGGGCCTATCGGTTGCCCCAGGGACGCTTGCAGTGCTTCTTTCGGGATGATCGGCTCGCGGACCTCATCGGGTTCACGTACGCGACCTGGCACGGGGATGATGCCGCGCGCAATCTCGTTCACGAGCTCGAGCAGCTCGCAGCCGCGGGTGACAATCCGGATCGGGTCGTGCTGATCGCGCTCGATGGCGAGAATGCATGGGAGTACTACCCCTTCAACGGCTATTACTTTCTGAGCGCGCTGTATTCGGCCCTGAGCGACCATCCCGCACTGGAGCTCACGACGCTCTCGACGTGCATCGCCCGAGGACTGCGCCCGGTGCCGCTCGCGCGGGTCGTTGCAGGCAGCTGGGTGCATGGGACTCTCGGGACCTGGATGGGCGACCGGGACAAGAACGCCGCCTGGGATTTACTTTGCGAAGCAAAGCTGGCTTTCGATGTCGCAAACGGCGCCCCTCGCTCCGCGGAGCTTGCGGATGCGGCGCATCGCCGGGCTTGCGCCGGGCACCAGCTGGCACTGTGCGAGAGCTCGGATTGGTTCTGGTGGTTCGGCGACTACAATCCCGCAGAGGCGGTCAGCCAGTTCGATGAGCTCTACCGGCATCAGCTGGCCACTCTCTACCGGCTGCTCGATCGGCCCGTGCCCGAGAGCCTGTCGCAACCCATATCGAGAGGCCGCGGAGTGATGGAGCACGGTGGCGTGATGCGGCGCGCCCTCGACACGGAGCGTGACTCTCATGGCGCCTGAAGAGCGCGCCCGGGCGCGACATCTGTACTATCGCGCCCGCCTCAGCCGCTGGATGGGCCGACGCCAAGCGGCAGCGGCGCTCTGCCGGCGCGCGCTGGCCTCGTGCGATTACGGCCGCGCGCATCGCCTGCTCGCCGAGCTCGAGCTCCCGGGCGAGGATTACCTGCGCGTGCTCGCGCGCGTGCATCAGGAGGTGCGCCCCGCGCGCTATCTCGAGATCGGCGTGGCCCGGGGCGACTCGCTCGAGCTGGTGCTGCCCGCAACGCGCGCGATCGGAATCGATCCGGCACCGCGGCTCAGGCATCCCCCGAAGCCCAATCAGAAGGTCTTCAACGAGACGAGCGATGAGTTCTTCGCGCGCCATGACGTTCGCGCCGAGCTCGGTGGGCCCTTGCGCATGGCCTTCATCGACGGAATGCATCACTTCGACTTCGCGCTGCGTGACTTCGTGCATCTCGAGCCCCTGTGCGAGCCCGACTCGCTGATCTTCGTGCACGACTGCTATCCCCTCGATGAGCGCACCGCGGCGCGTGAGCAACAGACCGCCTTCTGGAGCGGAGATGTCTGGCGGCTCGTCGTGCTGCTGAAGAGGCACCGGCCGGATCTGGCCATCCGCACGATCGGCGCGCCGCCCACCGGTCTTGCTCTCATCACCCGGCTGGATCCTGCGGCGCGTGCGCTGCGCGAGCGCCTTCCGGCCCTCATCGAGGAGGGCCTGTCGCTCAGCTTCGGGACGATAGCGGACTCGAAGGCCGAGGCGTTGAATCTCTATCCGAACGAATGGGCGCGCGTTCGCGGCCTGCTGCGGCCAGCTTCGATGAGCGCGCACGGCCGGGACCCGAGTGCCCCGGCCCCGCTCCAGGGCGGCCGATGATGGCGCGGCCCAATCTGCTCTTCGTGCGCGCGGGCGCCGACTCCCTGCACCGACAGCTCATTGCGGAGGACCGCGCGCGCAACTGGGACTGCTGCGTGAGCTGGTACGTGCCTCCCCGGGAGGAGGGGATCGCCGAGTATTACTGCGACGGCGGAGACAACAAGCTCGAGGGATTCCTCGAGTTCTGGAAGCGCCGCCCACAGCCCTGGCCCTACCGCTATGTCTGGATCATGGATGACGATGTCTATCTGCGGCCCGGGGATGTGTCGCGATTCTTCGAATTCTGCGAGCGCTACTCGACGTACGTGTCGCAGCCGGCGCTGCGCTGGTTCACCCACACGACTCTCAACTGCCTGGTGCACAATCCCGCCTGCGTGTTGCGACGCGTGAGTTTCATCGAGGTGATGGCGCCGTGCTTCTCGACCCCGGCGCTCGAGAGGCTCATTCACACGTTCGACTGGACCAAGAGCACCTGGGGGATCGACTGGGCATGGGGCTGCCTGCTGCAGGGGGAGCAGCCGCTCTATGTGGTGGATGCCATCGTGATGGAGCACACGCGCACCGGCGACGGCCGTCCGGGGCCCTTCTATCGCAAGCTCTCCGCGATGGGCATCGATCCCGCCGAGGAGCTTGGCCGCGTGCGTCGCATGTTTCCCGAGTTTGTCGGCGCCCGGACGCTCGCCGATGGGCACGTCTTCCGTCCCGGGATTCCGCCGAGCCTCACGCCCCTCACCTGGCGCACGTTCGAGAAGCTCAAGGTCATCGTGCGACTTCGCAAGCAGCTCATGCGCCAGTGGCGCCAGCGCCGCGCACGGCTCGAGGACCTCATGCACGGGGCGAGAGGCTAGGCGCATGGGCGCTGGCGTTCTCGGCCGCCGTCGCTCGGGCGCGCTTCTGCACCTCACCTCGCTCGATGCGGCACTGGGCCGCGGCGGCCGTGCCTTCGTGGACTGGCTGGCGCAGGCCGGCTTCTCCGTGTGGCAATTCCTGCCTCTCGGGCCGACCAACGCCGACCGCTCACCATATCGCGCGCGCTCGGATTCGGCGGGGAACCCCTCGCTCATCGACCCAGACGAGCACCCGCCGCTCGGCACCGGCGAGCACGCCGCCTTTCTGCAATCTGCGCGGGGATGGCTCGAGGATTACGCCTGCTTCGAGGTTCTCGCGCGCCTGCACGGCGGGGCGCCCTGGTGGAGCTGGCCTCCCGAGCACCGCGATCGCGACCCGGTGGCGCTCGCGGAGGTGCGGCGCGGCCACGCCGAGGAGGTCAAGGCGATCGAGGCCACGCAGTTTGCCTTTGCATGGCAGTGGCGTCGTCTGCGCGAGTATGCCCACGGCCGCGGGGTGTGCCTGCTGGGGGACCTGCCGTTCTATGTGGCGCCCGATTCCGCCGAGACCTGGGTGCACCGACGGCAATTCCAGCTCGATGAGCGCGGCGCCCCTCGGGCCGTCGCAGGCGTTCCGCCCGATTACTTCTCCACACTTGGCCAGCTCTGGGGCAACCCCCTCTACGACTGGGACGCGATGCGCGAGGACGGCTTCCTGTTCTGGCGCACCCGCATAAGCTCCCAGCTGCAGCGTGTGGACCTGCTGCGCATCGACCATTTTCGCGCGCTGGCTTCGCACTGGGCCGTTCCGGCCGGTGCGCCCGATGCGCGCGGGGGTGCGTGGAAGCGCACGCCCGGCTGGATGCTGCTGCGGCTGGTTCGCGATCAGCTGGGCGATCTGCCGCTCGTGGCCGAGGACCTCGGTGTCATCACGCCGGATGTCGAGGACCTGCGGCGCGGCTTTGACCTGCCCGGGATGCGGGTTCTGCAGTTCGCCTTTGACGGCTCGAGCGACAACCCGCATCTGCCGCACATGCACGAGCACAACTGCGTCGTCTACACCGGCACCCACGACAACGACACCGCGCGCGGCTGGCTCGGACACCTCGACAGCGAGACCGCTCGCCACGTGGCGGAGTATCTGCGCCTTGCTACGTCGGCCACGCCCGAGGCGCGCGTCGATACACTCGTGTGCGCCGCGCTCGCCTCGGTCGGTGTGCTCGCCGTGGTCCCGGTGCAGGACCTGCTCGTGCTCGGCTCCGAGGCTCGCTTCAATACGCCCGCGACGAGCGGGGGGAACTGGGGCTGGAAGCTGCCCGCTGGAGCGCTCACGAGCGAGCGCGCGGCATATTATCTGCACCTCAACCGGACCTACGGTCGAGCATCATGAGCACACGCCTCCACCGCGCCAAGGCGGCCATGGCGATGCTCGCTGCTGGGGCGGCGATCGTCGCGACGGCCTGCTCGCTGTTCGTGCCGAAGGTCCGGGCGCCCACGCTCTCGATCGTGGGCATCGACCTCGGACGAAGCGATTTCTTCCAGCAGCGTCTGAAGGTGCACGTGCGGGTGGAGAACCCCAACGACCGGGAGCTGCCGGTGCGCAGCGTCTCTTACACCTTGGACATCGCGGGCGAGGAGGCGGCCGAGGGCGCATCGAGCGCCAGTTTCATCGTGCCCCCGCTCGGGGACGCCCAGTTCGACATGGACGTGACCGCAAACCTCGCCGGCACCGTCCTGAAGCTCCTGCTGGCACGTGGTGATGGCTCGGCGGCCGGCTCCGTCGCATACCACATCCGCGGCAAGGTCGAGCTCTCGCAGGGCATCTGGCGCTCGATCCCGTTTGATGAGCGCGGCTCGTTCAGCCTGCGGTAACGCTCGAGCGGATGAGCCTCTCGTAAAGCTGCACGTACAGCCGCCCCTGACGGGTCCACGAGAAGTCCCGCGCCATGCCGTTGCGTGCCATGCGCATCCAGTGTGCCGGCGCCGCATGCAGGTCGAGCGCTGCGTACAGCGCCGCGGCGAGCGCCTCGGCGCTGAATTCCGCGAAGAGGATGCCCGTGCCGCTGCCGCTCGCCGGGTCGTATCGCTCGACGGAGTCGGCAAGGCCGCCTGTCCGGCGCACGATGGGCACCGTCCCGTACCGCAAGCTGTACATCTGATTGAGTCCGCACGGCTCGTATCGCGAGGGCATGATGTACAGGTCGCTCGCAGCCTCGATCCAGTGGGCGAGCTCATCGTGATAGCCGCGATGGAAGGCGAGCCGTCCAGGAAAGGCCTGCGCAAGCTCCGAGAGCGCGCGCTCGTACGGCTCATCGCCGCTGCCGAGCACCGCGCAAGCGAGCTCGCCGGAGGCGAGCATCGGGGGCAGCGCCTGGATGAGCAGCTCGATCCCCTTCTGCTGCACCAGGCGGGTCACCACTCCCGCGAGCGGCGTACGCGGCTCGCAGTCGATCGAAAGACGAGCCGTGAGCTGAGCTTTGAGCTGCGCCTTGCGCTCGAGGTGGGCGGCGTCGTAGTGCAACGGCAGATACCGGTCGGTGCGTGGGTCCCACTCGGCGTAATCCACGCCGTTCAGGATTCCGGTCACCGCTTGGCCGCGCAGCCTCAGGGCGTGCTCGAGCCCCATGCCGTACTCGGGCGTGCAGATCTCCTTCGCATAGGTGGGACTGACGGTCGTCACCGCATCCGCGTACATGATTCCGTGCTTGAGCGAGTTGACGGTCCCCGCCCGCAGGTCGTCCTGATGAAGCAGATGACTGCTCCAGCCGAGCTGCAAGTCCTGCACCGCGGCGGCCGCAAAGACGCCTTGATAGCCGATGTTGTGAATCGTGAGCACCGAGCGCGTCTGCTGCAGCAGCCGATCCCAGCTGTACAGCGTCTTCAAGTACAGCGGCCCGAAGGCACTGTGCCAGTCGTGGCAGTGCAGGATGTGAGGACCCCAGGCCATTCGTTGGCAGCACTCGAGCGCGGCTCGCGTCAGGGCGAGAAACCGGACGTGCTCGTCGGCATCGCCGGTGTAGATCCGTGGCCGTGCGTACAGCGCCGGGCAGTCGATGAGGTAAACCGCAGCCTGCGAGCGCGGCAGGCGCACGCTCACGACGGAGTAGCGAAAACGATGCGGTCCGACCTCGAGCGGCAGATCCTGCAGGCCCTCCACGGGCGAGGCGGCAAGGCCCGCGAGCTGGACACCCGAGTAGAGCGGCAGGAAACCGCGCACGTCGTGGCCCTCTTCGTGGAGATAGCCCATGAGCGCGCCGGTGGCATCCGCGAGCCCTCCGGTCTTGGCGAGCGGGGCGATCTCCGAGGCGACGAAAGCGATCCGCAAGAGCATACGAGAGTCAGGGCGAGGCACCGTGGCACGCAACGGCGCGCAGTCTACCGTGGGGGCGCTCCCCAATTCCGAGGACCCCGGTAGACTTATTGAATGCGCCGGATCTGGATCGCCTTGACGCTGATCGCGCTGATTGCAGTGTCGGGCCTCATCGGGATCATCGTGGCGAGCGGGCCCGCCTGCTTGCATTTCCTTCAGTCACGCCACTGACCCACGGGTGTGCGGCGGGGCCGGGATTCTTGCTGCGATGCAGCACAGACCCCCCCTTGCCACGGCACTGTCAATCGCGCCGACGCTCGGATAAGTCGTTGAATCGGCAGGAAACGCTGCTCTGCCACACCGGACGGAGCCGTTCCAGGGGGTAAAATGCTCCCTGTTCCCCCGGCCCCTCCCGCAGTATCCGAAGATCATGTCAGCCTCGCCCTACAAGCAGCTCGAGCAGGAATTCAAGCGCCTTCACGCCTTTCGTGGGGCTCTGTCGCTTTTGCGGTGGGATGCCGCCGTGATGATGCCTCGCGGGAGCGCCGATGTTCGCGGCGAGCAGCTCGCAGCGCTCGAGACCGAGTATCACGCGGTGCTCACCTCGCCGCGGATCACGCGCCTGCTCGACCGCGCGCAGGCCAATGCGCAAGGTCTGACGGACTGGCAGGTCGCCAACCTCCGCGAGATGCGCCGCCAGCGCGACCATGCCATTGCAACTCCGGTGTCGCTCATCTCACGGCTGGCCCGCGCCACCTCGCGCGCGGAGGTCCAGTGGCTCGAGGCACGGCACCAGGGACGCTTCGAGGTGTTCGCGCCGCATCTCGAGGAGGTCGTGAACCTCGTGCGTGACAAGGCCGCCCTGCTCGGCCAGGCACTCAATCTCGCCCCCTACGATGCGCTGGTCGATGAGTTCAGCCCGGGGCTCACGACCGCGGACATCGAGGCTGTGTTCAAGGCCTTGTCGAGGCGCGTGCCCGCGCTGATCCGCGAGGTGATCGGGCTGCAGGAGCATCAGCCGCTGCTGCCGATCGCTGGAAAGTTTCCCCCGGCCAAGCAGCGGGCGCTGTCCGTGGAGATCATGAAGGCGATCGGCTTTCCCTTCGAGCGCGGGCGCCTCGACGAGAGCGAGCATCCGTTCACGGAGGGCGTGCCCGGGGATATCCGCGTGACGACCCGCTTCGACAGCGCCGACCTGTTCTCGGGACTGCTCGGAGCGCTGCACGAGACCGGCCATGCGATGTACGACCTGGGGTTGCCGCAGGAGTGGCGCGATCAGCCCGTCGGCCGGGACCGCGGCATGGCCCTGGAGGAAAGCCAGTCGCTGCTGCTCGAGATGCTGGTGTGCCGCAGCCGCCCGTTCGTGACCTATCTGGCTCCGCTGCTCGCCAAGCACTTCGGCCTGTCGGGCCCGGAGTGGGACCCGGAGAATCTCTACGCTCAGGTCACCCGGGTGCGGCGCAGCCTCATCCGCGTGGATGCGGATGAGCTCACGTATCCGCTGCATATTCTGCTGCGCTACGAGCTCGAGAAGAAGCTGCTGAACGGCGAGCTCGCCGTGCGCGACCTGCGCGATGCCTGGAACGCGGGCATGGAGCAGCGCCTCGGCATTCGCCCCACGACCGACGCCGAGGGTTGCCTGCAGGACATTCACTGGGCGGTCGGCTCGTTCGGCTACTTCCCCTCGTATGCCCTCGGAGCCGTGATCGCCGTGCAGCTCTACGACAGCCTGCGGGCCGAGCTGCCGGGGCTCGATGCGGAGATCGCACGCGGGGAGTTCTCGAGCCTGTTCGGCTGGCTGCGCAAGAACGTCCATGGGCTCGGTGCCAAGGTCTCCGTGCAGGACCTGCTCAAGAGCGCAACTGGCAAGACGCTCTCCGCGGCACCCTTCATTCGCTATCTCGAAGGCAAATACCTCGAGGGCGCCGCCAGCATCGCCGCCGCCTGACCGATGAAGGGAGCCGCACCGCGCACTGCGCACTCGCGCACGGCCAAGCGCCTGCAAGCTCACCTGCGCGGCCTCACCGGCAAGGCGATCGATGACTATCGGATGATCGCGCCCGGCGATCGCGTGATGGTGTGTCTCTCGGGGGGCAAGGACTCGCATGCGCTGCTCGACATCCTGCTGTCCCTCAGGCGCAGCGCGCCCATCGACTTCAGTCTCATCGCCGTCAATCTCGATCAGAAGCAGCCCGGCTTTCCGCGCGAGGTGCTGCCTGAGTACCTCGCCTCGCGCGGGGTGCCCTATCACATCATCGAGCAGGACACCTACAGCGTCGTCAAGCGGGTGGTACCCGAGGGCAAGACGATGTGTGCGCTGTGCTCCCGGCTGCGACGCGGGGCGCTGTATCGCTTCGCTGCCGAGCACGGGATCACCAAGATCGCGCTGGGCCATCATCGTGACGACATCATCGAGACGTTCTTCCTGAATCTATTCTTCGGCGGCCGCCTGAAGGCCATGGCGCCCAAGCTCCTCTCCGACGATCGCCGTCACATCGTGATTCGCCCGCTCGCCTACGTCCCGGAGCGCGAGATCGCGCGTTACGCTCGCAGTTGCGCGTTTCCGATCATCCCGTGCCGGTTGTGCGGCTCGCAGCAGAACCTGCAACGCGTCGCGCTCAAGAGAATGCTGCTGGAGTGGGAGCGCGTGTACCCGGGCCGCACGGATAACATCTTCGCGGCGTTGCGCAGCCTCGAGCCGCAGCATCTCGCCGACCCTCGCTGGCACGACTTCGGCGGCCTCGATGCATTGCGTGTCACGGGCATGACCGAGGCCGAGGAAGACGCGCTTGCCGCCCACACGCGCGCCGCAGCCGTAGCGCATGAGCTCGCCGCCTCCGGCTCCGCTGCCCAATAGCTACTGGGTTTTGCCGGGTCGCTTGCTCGCTGGCGAGTACCCGGCTGCCCGTGAGCTCGAGCGCACCCGCGAGCGCCTGGAGCGGTTGCTACGCGCGGGAATCGACTGCTTCGTGGACCTGACCCCGGCGGCGGAGCTGCCTTCATACAAGGAGTTGCTGCCCAGCGGCGCGCTGCATCACCGCCTGCCCATCCGCGATCACGATGTTCCCGCGCGCCCGGAGCTGATGGCGGAGATCCTGAGCATCATCGAGGGGGCCCTGCGCGGCGGGCGTCGGGTCTACGTTCATTGCCAGGCCGGCGTGGGACGTACCGGCACCGTGGTGGGATGCCTTCTCGTGCAGCGCGGTCTCAGCGGCGAGGCGGCGCTCGAGGAGCTCAACCGTGTCTGGCAGCAGTGCGCACGGGCCGCGCTCTGGCCGTCGGTGCCCGAAACGGAAGCGCAGATCCAGTACGTGCGCCGCTGGGTGCGACGGGCATCCTCCGGGGGCGCCGCACCGGGCGGCCCGGCGACGCCGCTGCCTGCCCAGGCGGGCAGCCCCGAGGTGCTGCGCGGGCGCTTCCTGGGCGCCTTGGTCGGACTTGCAGCGGGGGATGCGCTCGCAGCAGCCACGGCGCAGCGCGATCCTGGAACGTTCGAGCCCGTGACGGCCCTCTTCGAAGGAGGCGCCGACGCGCTGCCCGCCGGGACCTGGACGGACGACACGGCAATGGCGCTCCTGCTGGGCGAGAGTCTCCTGGCGCGCAATGGCTTCGATGCGCGCGACCAGATCGAGCGGTACCTCCGCTGGAAGCAGGAGGGCTACCGGTCCGCAACCGATCGATGCATCGGGCTGCGAGCAGGGGTGGGTCGGGCACTTGCGGTGGCGCAGTGGCGACGCCAGCTTTTTCCCGGATCCCATGAGCCGCGGCAGCTCGACCCCGAGCCACTCTCGCGAGTGGCTCCCACCGTGCTGTTCGCCTATCCGGCGCTCGAGGAAGCCGTGCGCCTCGCCGGGGATGCCGCGCGCATCACCTGCCAGGCGCCCGCGGTGGTGGACGCGTGCCGCCTCCTGGCGGCCATGGTGCATACCGCCCTTCGTGGGGCGCCCAAGCAAGAGGTTCTCTGCCCATCGCTGCCTCCCCAGCCCGAGGGGGCGCCTGTGCGGCCGCGCATTCGGTCGCTGCTGCGCGGGCGCTACCGCCACAAGGTGCCGGCGCAGATGCGCTCGGGCACCACGACCATCGAGGTCCTGGAGGCCGCGCTCTGGGCATTCGACCGCACCGCGACCTTCGAGGAAGGCGCATTGCTCGCGGTCAACCTCGGAGGCAATTCCGATGTCGTCGGAGCCGTGTACGGCCAGCTCGCGGGTGCGCACTACAGCCTTGCAGGCATTCCCTCGCGGTGGCGCGACCAGCTCGCCCGCCTGAGCATCATCGAGAATCTGGCCGAGGAGCTGTTTCAGCTGAGCCAAGCACGGGCGTAGGCCGCGTGAGCCGCGCCGTCGGCGGCAATTTGGCGCGCAGCGCCGCGTTGCCTCCGGTAAGCTCCTGCGCTCGGACGTCGCACGCATGGGTCGCCACCATTCACCTCCTCGCTCCACCGTCGAGGCGCGCTCGACGCGCCGGCGTCTTGCGTGGACCCGCCTGACCGACCAGGAGCTCCTTGCGGTCCGCCTGTGCGACCTCAAGCTCACGATCGAGAACTCGCGGCTCGCGCCGTATCTCGAGCGCTTGTACCGCGAGCTCGAGAGCCGCGGAATCGATTTTCGCCCACACGCTTGGCTGTCCGAGGAGTGGTTCTCGCCGGATGGAGTGCCCGGAATTGCGGTGCCGTTCTATCTCGCGCACCCGCGCCTCGAGCGCCTGGAGCGACGGGTGATGCGCGGGGTCGAAGGCGGCAATTCCCGCTGGCTCATGCGCATCCTCAGGCACGAGGCCGGCCATGCGTTCGATAACGCCTACCGGCTGCGCCGCCGCCGGCGCTGGCGCGAGGTGTTCGGGCCTGCCTCACTTCCTTATCCGGATCGCTATCGGGCGCGTGCGGGCAGCCGTCGCTACGTGCATCACCTCGGTGAGTGGTATGCCCAGGCCCACCCGACGGAGGACTTCGCCGAGACCTTCGCCGTCTGGCTCAAGCCGAACTCGGACTGGCGCAAGACCTATGCGGCATGGCCGGCCCTGCAGAAGCTGAGCCTGGTCGATGAGCTGGTGACGAGCGTTCGCGGCAGCTCGCCCCCGGTCAGAAACCGCTTGCGCGTGGACCCCATCGCCACCGACACGCGCACGCTCGCGGACGTATATCGCCGCAAGCTCGCGCACAATCGCCAGTACGGGCGCGGGCTCGCCGAGGAGCTGCTGCTGAAGGTGTTCAGCGTACGCCCGGAGCGGGCGGGCGCTCTGCGCGCCGCAACGCTCATACGGCTGCGCAAGTCCGAGCTGCTCGCCTTCGCCTCGCGCGAGCTGGGCATCGAGCGCTACAGCGTGCATCAGATCCTGCGGATGTTGATCGAGCGCTGCGATGCGCTGAAGCTGCATGTGCGGGGCAGCCGCCGCGACGCCGCGCGCCACGTCCGCTGGATCCTCGGGCGCATCGCGCGCCTCTACGCGCAAGGTGCGACACCCCACCTTCCCTTATGAAGAAGCAGCGCGCGCTGGTCGTCGTGCATGCGAGCCTCGTGCCCCCCGAAAGCCTGGAAGGTTGCGACGAGAAGGAGATCGACGAGTGGCGCACCGAGTACGACGTGATCTCGACACTGAAGGGGCGGGGACACGAGGTACGCTGCCTCGGGGTGCTCGACAGCCTGACGGAGCTGCGCACCGCGATCGCCGAGTGGAAGCCCGATCTGGTGTTCAACCTCCTCGAGGAGTTCGACGGCATCGTCACTTACGACCAGCATGTCGTGGCGTTCCTGGAGCTGATGCGCCAGCCGTACACGGGCTGCAATCCCCGCGGCCTGCTGCTCTCGCGCGACAAGTCGCTGTGCAAGCAGCTGCTCGCTTTCCACCGGGTGCCCACTCCGCAGTTCACGGTGTTTCGGCGTGGCGCGCGCTTTCGCATGCCACGCCGCCTGAAGTTCCCGCTGTTCGTCAAATCGACGGTCGAGGACGCCTCGCTCGGCATCGCGCAAGCCTCGGTGGTGGAGGACGCGGCCCGCCTGAAGGAGCGCATCGGCTTCGTGCACGAGCAGGTCGGCTCGGATGCGCTCGTCGAGGAGTTCATCGAGGGCCGCGAGCTGTACGTGGGCGTGATGGGCAACGAGCGGCTGATGCGCCTGCCCGTGTGGGAGATGGTGTTTGGATCCATGCCCAACAACCTGGCCGCGATCGCCACCCGCAAGGTGAAGTGGGACAAGCGCTACCAGCAGCGCTACGGCATCACCACGCGTGCCGCGGCCGATCTTTCCCCCATTCTGCAGGCGCAGCTCGACCGGCTCTCGCGGCGCATCTACCGCGCGCTCGGGATGTCGGGCTACGCGCGGATGGACTTTCGTGTCACCAGCGCCGGAAGCGTTTATGTACTGGAGGCCAATGCGAATCCCAATCTCGAGGCGGCGGAGGATTTCGCCGAGTCCGCACGTGCTCAAGGCATCGACTACCCGGAGCTGCTGGAGCGGCTCATGGGGCTCGGCCTTACCTACCGCGCCGAGTGGCGCTCCACCTATGGCTGATGCGCCGGCCGGCTCCGCGGCGCGCCTGCGGCTCGCCCTTGCGGCCTGCGCGGTGCTGGTCGCCTCGTGTGCCGCCCACCAGGCCAAGCAGCAGCGCGATACGGACCTGCAGCTGATCAGCGATCTGCTCCCGGGCCACTACGACGACCAGGTGCAGATCGCCGAGGACCGGCGAGCCGGTCGCGTACCCCCCGAGGCGCTCACCTTGAGCATCGTGCAGGTGCATGCGGGTGAGATCGGCGTTCAGATGTTCTATCTGCAGGAGATGACGCGCGGCACTCGCGACATCAAGCTGCAGCGGCTGCTGTCGATGGGGCTTGCGAACGATCAGGTCGTGGCGACCGTGTGGTCCTTCACCGACCCGCCGCGCTGGCGCGAGGGCGACAGCACACCCGAGCTCTTCGCGGCTCTGCAGCCGCCGGACCTGAAGGTGATGCGCGGCTGCAATCTCATCTGGAAGAAGGAGGGGTCGCGCTTCACCGCAGCGAACGCGGCGGGCAAGTGCGAGCCGGGGGTCTCGCCCGGCGGGGTTCCGCAGTACCTCAGGATGCGGGTGCAGCTCAGTCCCGACGAGCTCGACTTGATGGTGCGCGAGGAGGACGCGCAGGGCGACGCCCTGGTCGGGCACGCGACGGATTCCTACATCCACTTTCGCCATACCCCCGGCACCTGATGCCCAAGAGCACGACGCACTTCCGAGGCCGCATCATCGCCGTGAGCGTGGACGAGGTGACGCTCCCGAACGGCGCGCACGCCGAGCTCGAGGTCGTGCATCATCCCGGGGGTGCGGCCGTGGCGGCCATCGATCAGGACGAGCGGGTCTGCCTGCTGCGTCAGTATCGTTACGTCGCGGGTGGCTGGCTGTGGGAGCTCCCGGCTGGAAAGCTCGAGCCCGGGGAGGCGCCGCTGCTCACGGCCCAGCGAGAGCTGAGCGAGGAGGCCGGAGTTCGCGCGCACACCTGGTCGAGTCTGGGCAGCTACTGGAGCTCGCCCGGTGTATTCGCGGAGCTGCTGCACCTTTATCTGGCGCGGGATCTCGAGGCGACCGCCTCCGCGCCCGAATCGAACGAGGTTTTCGAAGTACACTGGGTACCGCTCGAGGAGGCTTGCGCGCGCGCGCTGGATGGGGACATCCGCGATGGCAAGACGGCGCTGGGCTTGCTGCGCGCCGCGCACCAGTTGGGTCGCTAGCATTTCACAGATTGCGGGACGTCCCAGAACCGTGCCGGAATCGGCCGTGCCCCCATCACCCCCGGATGAATCGTGACGCGCTCCACAGCCTCGCCATGCTGCTACGCGTAGCTTGGGCGGGCCGTATGGGGCCGGCGACATTCGACATAATCTGATGACGGATCGCAAGGGGAAGCCGAGCGCTTCCCCATCTGAGTCGACCGGCGCGACGAGCATCTTGGAGCGCCGGCGCGTCGGAAAAGTGGTGCATGACGAGCGGGGCAACGCCCGATTGGAATGGGTTGAAGCGCCAGCCGCCGAGTCGGAGCGCCCGACGTTATCGCTCGAGGAGACTCAGCCCGCCTACCGGCCCGAACAGGGCTACAACCCGTACGAGAAGACCGCGCGAGCCCTGAAGAAGGCACCGCAACAGGCTCCGGCGCGCCCGGTCAAGCGCGATCTGCGCAAGCTCTCCGAGTGGATCAAGCAGATGCGGGAGCTGGAGGAGCGCCGCCGTCGCGGCGACGACGACAGCGACAGCGACAGCGACAAGTAGCCGGAGGGGGCCTCGCAGGGCGGCAGGTCGCCTTCAGGCATGCGCCTCGATGTGCGCGACCTTCCGCGCCTCGCTCCAGCGATAGAATCGCCGCAGCTCGGCGAGCACCTGCTGCTCGGTCCCCGCGTGCTGTGCGCGCAGCCCGCGCTCGATGCGGCGGCAGAATCGCTCTGCGTAGCGGGTTGCGCGGCGGTAGATCTCGATGCGGCCGGCGGCGAGCGTCGGATCGATCCGCGTGCGCGCGAACAGCAGGCGCATCAGCTCGGCGGGAAAGCGCTCGGGGAGCTGCCGCTTGAGGAGCCAGTAGCTCGCGATGTACTTGTCGATCTCGGCCTGCAGCTCCAGCTCGTGCAGGGTCACCGGCTTGTCGTGCCCGCAGTTCCAGGCGAGGTAGACGAAGTGGCTCACTCCCTCGAGCGCGGTCCAGTAGTCTGCGACGTTCCCCTCGTTGAGGGACTTCAGCGGGTCGGTCCGCTGCAGCCGCTCGAGAAGCTCGCGATCGAGAAACAAGGACACACCGACCTCGTCCGGTCCACGGTCTGCCACGAGCAGCTGCTCATCGGTCGGATGGGATCGCATCGGGGAGGGCAGGCGATGCCGGTCGGTGACGAGGAAGTCGTACACATCGTGAGCGATGCTCACGTCGTAGATCCCGCCGATCAACTCCTGAAGCTGCTTGAGGATCACTGCGCTGTGCGCGCGCACGGCGCGGCGTCGACGCCGAGCCGTCGCAGGATCTTGTAGGAGCGCCGGCTACCGGTCTTCAGCCAGATCTCGTAGAGCCGCAGGATGTCGCGGTCGGTGTGATGGTAGGAGGTCTCGCTCACGTCGTTGAGCGCATCGACCAGGGGCTGGAACTTCTCCCCGAGCTCCGCGAAGACCTGCGCGAGCGCGCGGCTGCGTCCGCGGCCCAGGCCCTCCGCCAGCGCGCGATACGCATGACCGCCCATCGCCACGTGATAGTCGATGTCCACGAGCTTGCGGGCGAAGCTGTGGGCGAAGAATCCGGCGACGAACAAGGACACATCTCCCAGGCGCTGCAGCCCCCGGTAGCGGTCGCCCGCCGATGGCGCCTCGAGCGCCTCGGTGAGCATCGTGATCAGCGGCTTCAAACGCGGTCCCTCGGAAGTCTGCTCAAAGAGCGCATCCGAGCGTGCGAACAGCGTCAGCAGGTTCACGACGTAGTGCTCTGTTTGATCCTCCACCGCGAGGTGCTGTCGCTCGAGCGCCTCGTGTAGATGGTCGCGGAAGAACTCCTGCAGGTTCGCGACGCGCACGACGCGCCTGGGCTCTTCCTGTGTCGGCTCGAGTTCGTCCATATGCGGCATGAACACTCCACCTACCTTCATACAACGGCTCTCGGCGCGGAAAGTTCACCCCTCGGAGCGGAGCGATTTCGTGACGAGCTTGGCTGTCTCGCGCTCGCGAAACACCGCGGCTTCCGGAGAGCTGGCAGCGGCCCGTCGCGAGTGCTAACAGCGGCCCGCACGTGCCGAGCTGCCGGACTCTGGAGAAATTGATGCATCTGTCGTGCCCGCCCGATTCGGCGTCAAACAGCCGGCGCTCGACGCGCACGTCGTGCCGATTGCACCGTTCGATGTCGCTCTGCTCGCGATCGGTGCGTGCCTTGCGCGCACGGCCGCGATGATGTGCGGTCGTCGGCGGATGCAGGCCGCAGGTGTGAACCCAATCGATAGCCTTGGGCGCGACGGAGCCCGTATAGTCGCCGACATGTCGACTGCGTCACATCTCGAGAAGCTCAACGCCGCGCAGCGCAAGGCTGCGACGTATGGGGATGCGCTTCCCGAGAAGGGCTTCGGCGCAGGGCCGCTGCTGATCATCGCCGGCGCCGGTACGGGCAAGACCAACACGCTCGCGCATCGCGTGGCGCATCTGGTGATTCACGGCGTGGACCCCGCCCGGATCCTGCTCCTCACCTTCACGCGGCGAGCCGCGCTGGAGATGCGCCGGCGGGCGCGCGACCTCGTCAAGGAGGCGCTCAACGAGCCGCTCGGGGGCATCAACCAGTCGATCGCACAGCGACTGTCGTGGGCGGGCACGTTCCACGCGATGGCGAATCGGCTGCTGCGACATTACGCTTCGCACCTGCGCCTGAATCCGCAGTTCACGGTGGTCGATCGCTCGGATGCCGCCGTCCTGATGGATGCGGTGCGGCAGGAGCTCGGTCTCGCCGCGAAGTCCGAGCGCTTCCCGCGCAAGGACACCTGCCTTGCGATCTATTCCCATCGTGTGAACACCCAGAAGACGCTCAAGGACACTCTGGATCAGCAGTATCCCTGGTGCGCGCAATGGGAGGCGGATCTCTCCAGGCTCTACCGCACCTACGTCGAGTGCAAGCAGCGCTTGAGCATTCTCGACTACGACGACCTGCTCCTGTACTGGCATGCCATGATGAGCGAGCCACGGCTCGCCCGGCACGTCGCGGACCATTTCGATCATGTGCTGGTGGACGAGTACCAGGACACCAATCGCCTGCAGGCGGAGATTCTCCACGCGCTGAAGCCCGACGGCGCCGGGCTCACGGTGGTCGGGGACGATGCCCAGGCCATCTACTCCTTTCGCGCCGCCGCCGTGGAGAACATCCTCACCTTCCCGGAGCGCTTCAAGCCGCGTGCCGAGGTGGTGACGCTCGCGCAGAACTACCGCTCGACGCAGCAGGTTCTCGATGCGGCGAACGCGCTGATGGCCGAGGCGCCGCGCCAGCACCGCAAGCATCTGCTATCGGCACGCGGGGCTGGACCCAGGCCGCGGATGATCACGGTCGAGGACCTGCAGGCGCAAGCCGAGCTCGTGTGCAGCGAGGTGCTCAGGCGCCGCGAGTCGCACGTGTCGCTCAAGCGCCAGGCGGTGCTGTTTCGCAGCGGCAGCCACAGCGACGTGCTGGAGGTGGAGCTCGCCAAACGCAAGATCCCGTTCGTCAAATACGGCGGGTTGAGATTCCTCGAGGCGGCGCACGTCAAGGATCTGCTGGCGGTACTGCGCTGGGCCGACAATCCGCGCAATACGCTGGCGGCGTTCCGCGCGACCCAGCTGCTGCAAGGCATGGGGCCTGCCAACGCTCGCAAGGCCATCGAGCACCTGGAGTCGCAGAATTGCTCGTTCGAGGCGCTGAAGAGCTTCGTGCCTCCGCCGGGGGCGGCCGCCGACTGGCGCAGGCTCGCCGAACTGATGCTCGAGCTTGCCGACCCGCAGCGTGAATGGCGCGGGCAGGTGCACCAGGTGCGCGATTGGTATCGCCCGCATCTCGAGCGCATCTACGAGCAGTTCCACACGCGCGTCGGCGATCTGGATCAGCTCGAGCTGCTCTCGAGCCAGTATGTCTCGAGAGAGCGCTTCCTGACGGAGCTCACGCTCGATCCGCCGGATGCGACCAGCGACCTCGCGGGCCGGCCCGGACTCGATGAGGACTTCCTCGTGCTGTCGACCATCCACTCCGCGAAGGGAATGGAATGGGATACGGTGTACCTGCTCAACGTCGTGGACGGCAGCTTTCCTTCCGAGTTCTCGACGGGTCGGCCCGAGCTCGTGGAGGAGGAGCGCCGGCTGCTCTATGTCGCGATGACTCGCGCGCAGAACGACCTCATGCTGCTCGCTCCCCTGAAGTTCCATCTGACCAGCCAGTCGCGCCAGTCCGACGCCCACGTCTATGGGGGTCGCAGCCGCTTCCTGACCGACAAGGTTCTCAAGGCCTTCGATGCGACGAGCGTGCGTGGCTCGGAGGTCGGCGAGGCCGCCTTGCAGGACGCGGCCGGCACGGAGGAGGCCTTCGATGCCGGCGCGCGGCTGAAGGAGATGTGGTAGCGGCGGCTCAGCCGGCAGGCTTGCTGAACCTGAGAGTGAAACGGTCGCTCTCACCGATCGCGGTGTACTGGTTCCGGTCCACCGTGCCCAGACGGTAGGTCGGGGGCAGAGTCCAAACACCCTGCGGGTAATCCTTGGTATCGCGCGGATTCGCGTTGATCTCGGAGCGCGCGCTGAGCTTGAATCCGGCCGCCTCGATCATCCGTATGGCGTAATCCTCGTCCACGTAGCCGTTCTTCGCCTTGGGGTCCTGCGGAAGGCCCGCCTTTCCGCGGTGGTCCACCACCCCGAGCACTCCTCCGGGCTTGAGCGCGCGGTACATGGCTGCCAGAGCCTGCGGGGCCCAGCCTTCGCCCATCCAGTCATGCAAATTCCGGAAGGTGACCACCAGGTCAGCGGAGCCGTCCGGTGCGATGTCGCCACCCCCCGGGCCCAGGGTCGTGATCTCGGTTCCCCCGTAAAGATCGGCACGCGCCGCCAGCATGTCTCGAAATGCCTGCCGGCGCCTCGTGAGATAGATGCTCGCCGGGTCGGTCGGCTGGAGCGCCGCGTAGTACCGGCCCCGGGCGTGAACCAGCGGTGCAATGATCTGCGCGTACCAGCCCGGCTCCGGCCACACCTCGACCACATGCATCTCCGGGCGAATGCCGAAGAACAGCAGCGTCTGGCGCGGATGCCTGTAGGCATCGCGCTCGCGATCGGCCGCCGAGCGCTGATCTCCCGCGAGGATCGCATCGAGCTGGGCCGCGGTTGCTTGCTCGGCCGGATCCTGTGCGGAGGTGGTGGCACCTGGCGCCGCGCCTGCGGATGCAGCTCTCGCGGAGGTGCTGCCGGCGGCGGGCGTCGCTGAAGGGGGCTGCGCGCCAGGGTGCGGCGTGCTGCAACTGGATCCGCAGCCCACCGCAAACGCGATGAGCGCAGCAGCCAGCAGGGTTTGCGGCTTGGCTCGGCACCCCATGCAAAAGCCTCGCGGAGAGCCCCGCCGCGGCGGGGCTCTTCGCGGACCCAACGTCAGGTCGAAGGCAAGGGTCTTCTAACGGCGGAACGGCCCACCGCCCTGGCGAGGGCGCTGTGGACGTTCCTGAGCCTCGTTGACCCGTAACGGACGGCCGTTCATCTGATGACCGTTCAGGGCCTGGATGGCGCCCTGAGCTTCGTTTTGTGGCATATCGACGAAACCGAAGCCGCGAGGCTTGCCGGTTTCGCGGTCATTGATGAGCTTGACCGACTCCACCTTGCCGTGGCGCTCGAAAAGGACCCGAACGTCCTGCTCGGTGGCGTTGAAGGGCAGATTGCCCACATAGATCGTCGTCATCCAAACATCTCACTGAAATGCGGACAGCGGCGAGCCGCACGAGTCGGTCGCATGTACCGCGTGAAGGGAACCCAAACAGGTCAAGGCTTCAAGGCACTCGATAGGCATTGCGGGCGCTTGGGGCCGGCGGCCTGCACCTGCGTTCGCGCACCGGTCGGGGGAACCGTGCCGGAGGGTAAAGGGGGAGACCTCAAAACGCTCACGAAACACTGGACGATGCGGATACGAACGCCGCAAAGATGCTACTCCCGGGCGTTGCGAGAAGCAAACAGCGCCATTTGGAGAGGCCAGACTTGTTGCACGCGGTATACGGCCGGCGTAAAGCTGCCATGCTGCACTTGCGCAACAGGGTGCCGGCCCCGGGGCTGGCGGGCTGCGGCGCTCGCAAATCAGCGCCTTCCACGGTTTGGAATGAGTCCAATGCACGCCTTCCTCGTCTCGGCGGCGGTGGTCGCGCTCGCCGAGTTCGGCGACAAGACGCAGATGCTCGCGTGGGTACTCGCGGCGCGCTTCCGCCGACCGATTCCCATCCTGCTCGGCATTCTCTGCGCAACCCTCGCCAATCATGCTCTGGCGGCCGCCCTCGGCGCGTGGCTTGCCGCAACACTCGGACCGCGATTGCTGCGGTCGGTGCTCGGTGCGGCATTCATTGGCATGGCGCTGTGGACGCTGTGGGCGGCAGACCTCGAGCAGCGCCCCGAGCCTGCGAGGCTGCGAGGACTCACGCCCAGGCTCGGCGTGTTTGGAACCTCGCTGATCGGCTTCTTCGTGCTCGAGATGGGAGACAAGACGCAGATCGCCACGGTGACCCTGGCTGCGCGCTACCACGCGCTCGTCCCCGTGCTTCTGGGGAGCACTGCGGGGATGCTGTGCGCGGACGCCCTGGCCGTGGCGCTCGGCGAGGTGGCTGCCCGCAAGCTGCCGCTGGCTCTGCTGCGCACTCTGGCCGCCGGCTCGTTCTTCTTGATGGGTGTGCTCGTGCTCCTCGAGAGCACAGCCTGATCCGACGCTTCAGCCTCCGTGCTCGAGGTAGGCGTAGCCGTTGAGCTCGCCCTCGTAGAAGCGCTTGAGTGCCTGGCTCTCGGCGACAGTCATGCGGCCGTCGCGAATGGCGCGCTCGCAATCGCGAGCCAGGGCCGGATAGAGCTCCGCCACGTCGTACTCCATGTACTCGAGCACCTTGTTGGCGGTGTCACCCTTGACGATCTCCTCGATCCACCAGCCGCCCTCCTCGAGCAGGCGAATGTGCACGACGTGCGTGTCGCCGAAGAGATTGTGCAGGTCGCCGAGGGTCTCCTGATAAGCGCCCACCAGGAAGGCGGCGAGGTAGTACTCCTCGCCCTGCTTGAGCTCGTGCAGCTCGAGCGTGCGCTTCACGTCGCGCTGGCTCACGAAGCGATCGATGTTGCCGTCGGAGTCGCACGTGATGTCGGCGAGCACCCCGGTGCGGGTGGGGCGCTCGTCCAGCCGGTGAATCGGCATGATCGGGAAGAGCTGATCGATTGCCCAGCTATCGGGCAACGATTGAAATACCGAGAAATTGCAGAAGTAGGTATCCGAGAGGATCGACTCGAGATTCTCGAGCTCCTCCGGGATGTGATCGAGTCTGCGGCAGCAGTCGCGGATGCGCGCGCAGGTGGCCCAGTAGAGCCGCTCCGCGAGCCCGCGTATCTCGAGCGACAGGAGACCCAGATTGAACATCTGCAGGGCCTGCTCGCGCGCGGTGAGGGCGTCGTGGTAGCACTCCACGAGCCGCCGCTCGTTCACGGTGCGGTAGGCCTCGAAGAGGTCCTCGACCGGTTGCGCCAGCTCATCCTCCCCGGAGTAGTCCTCCGCAGCGCGCCCGGTCACACGGAACTTGTCGAGCGCCGAGGAGCCCAGCGCGTTGAAGATGAGCACGCTGTGGTAAGCGGCGATCGCCCGCCCGGACTCGCTCACGATCATCGGATGCGGAATGTCGCGCGCGTTGCACACGCTCGCGATGCGGTACACCACGTCGCTGGCATACTCGTTGAGCGTGTAGTTCATCGAGGAGGAGAAGTTCGTGCCGCTGCCGTCGTAGTCGACGCCGAGGCCGCCGCCCACATCGATGTACTGCAGCCCAGCGCCCATGAGCTTGAGCTCTGCGTAGACGTGGGCGAGCTCGTTCACCGCATCCTTCACCCGCCGGATGTCCTGCAGCTGGCTGCCCGGATGGCAGTGCACCAGTTGCAGACAGTCGAGCATGTCGCGCGCCTTGAGCACGTTGAAGAGCTCGAGGATCTCGGTGATGAACAGGCCGAACTTGGACTTCTCACCCGAGGATTCGCGCCACCGTCCGGAACCCTCGCTGAAGAGCTTCACCCGCACGCCGATCTTGGGCCTGACGCCGGCCGTGGAGGCGTGTTTGAGGATGAGATCGAGCTCGTCGTAGTTTTCCACCACCGGAATGATCGTGCGACCGAGCTTGGTCGCAAGCGTCACGGCCTCGATGTAGCTCGAGTCCTTGAAGCCGTTGCAGACGATCAGGCGATCGGGCGCCTCCTCCGTCATCGCCATGACGGCGAGCAGCTCAGGCTTCGAGCCGACCTCGAGCCCGAACCCGAACTCCTTGCCGTAGCGATACACCTCCTCGACGACCAGCCGCTGCTGGTTCACCTTGATGGGGTACACCGCGGCATAGCGGTTGCGGTAGTCGTTCTCCGCGATGGCCTGAGCGAACGCGGTATGCATGGAGCGCAGGCGGTGCGCGAGGATATCGGAGAAGCGCACCACCACCGGGGTGGTCAGATCGCGGGCCTTGAGCCCCTCGACCACCTCGAAGAGGTCGATCTCCTTGCCCGGCTGGATGTCGGGCCGAACGACGACGTGGCCGGCTGCGTTGATGGCGAAGTAGCCCTTGCCCCAGGCGCTCACCTGGTACAGCTCGAGCGAATCCTCGATGCTCCAGGGCTGGGCCGGGTTGAATTTGCGCGCGCCGTTCGCGGCGCTCGGGTCTGCAGCCACCGAATTCATCGCGTCCGAAGATAGCAAAAAATGTATCTCGATGTTGTGACGCGGCTGCAGGTGACGATCCGCGCGGGGCTCACTTTCCCGCTGCGACGGGCCGTGCCGGATCGGAGATCCACTCGCTCCACGAGCCTGCGTACAGTCGTGCGCCCGAGAGTCCGGCGAGCTCCATCGCCAGCAGGTTGTGACAGGCGGTGACGCCCGAGCCGCACATCGAGACGACCGAGCGCGGGGCCGCACCCGATAGTGTTCCCCGCCAGCGGCTCTCGAGCTGGGCCGGCTCGAGGAACCGCCCCGCCCCGTCGAGGTTCTCTGCAAATGGGTGGTTGCGTGCGCCGGGAATGTGACCCGCCACGGGATCGACCGTCTCGTTGCGGCCAGCGAAGCGATCGGCCGAGCGCGCATCGACGAGCACCAGACCGCCGCGATCGAGTCCGCAAGCGAGCTCGGCGGCCGAGACGACCCAGGCGGTGTGTGGGTGGGCGGCGAAGTGGGCGGCCCGAGGCGACGCGGGTGCTGCGCTCACCGGGAGGCCAGCCCGTTGCCACGCAGCGAGACCGCCATTCAACACCGCCACGCGGCTGTGCCCGAGGAAGCGCGCGAGCCACCAGAGCCGCGCGGCAAACGCTCCCGTGCCTTGATCGTAGGCGACGATCTGCGTTTGCTCATCGATCCCCCAGCGGCCGAGCGTTGCAGCGAGCCGCTGCGGATCGGGCAGGGGATGGCGACCGCTGCCGGGCCCGAGCGGTCCCGACAAGTCGCGGTCGAGGTGGGCGAAGAGGGCGCCCGGAATGTGACTCGCGCGGAAGGCCTCGCTGCCCCAGTCCGGGCGAGCAAGATCGTGGCGGCAGTCGACGATCGCAAGGGCGGGGTCCGCGGCGTGCAGCGCGGCGAGCGTCTGCGGCTCGATCAGCATCGTGTAAGTCGGAGTGGTCATCTACAATCGTGCGAGCCAGCTTGAGCAAACGAAGTATATGGCGATCGACCTTTACTGGGGCAGCGGGAGCGTCTATTCCTGGCGCGTGCTGCTTGCGCTCGAGTACAAGCGGCTGGCCTACACCAGCCACCAGGTCCAGTTCTCCAAGCAGGAGCACAAATCCCCGCAACTCCTCGCGCTCAACTTCCGCGGGCGCGTGCCGGTTCTGAAGGACGGCGACTACGTCGTGTTCGAGTCCTTGGCGGTGCTGTACTACCTCGACCTCAAGTACCCCGATCCGCCGATCTTCGGACGCAGCCCCGAGGAGGCGGGGGTGATCATGAGAGTGATCTGCGAGTATCAGTCCTACACCGAGGAGCACCTGATGAAGCTCGTGCGGGCGCTGTTCGCCCCGCAGCCCACGGTCAGGTACGAGGAGCTCGCAGGCTCGATGCAGGTCGTGGCGAGCGAGGCCCGCTCCATCGAGGCACGGCTCGCGCGCTCCGACTGGGTCGTGGGCGAGAGCTTCTCTGCAGCCGACATCGTCATCTTTCCCGCCTTGCAAATCCTGCTGCGCGCGCTCTCGAAACCTGCGGCGCGCGAGCTGTCGGCCCGGTTCCTTCCCCTCTCGGTGAACTACCCGGCGCTCGAGCGATGGAGCAAGCGCGTGGAGGCTCTGCCGGGGTACGATCGTACCTTTCCGCCGCACTGGCGTTGACAAGCGAAATCATGGCGAATGAAAAGATCCACATCGACTTCCCGGGCCGCATCGTGCTCGTCGGGTTCGGCAGCATCGGGCAGGGAGTCCTGCCCCTCATTCTGCGCCACATCGGCATCGCCCCCGAGCGCTTGGCGATCGTCACCGCCGACGATGCGGGCCGCAGCGAGGCCGAGGAATACCGCGTCAAGCTGGTCAAGGAAGCACTGACGCGCGAGAACTTCCGCCGCATCCTGGGACCGCTGGTCGGCCGCGGTGATTTCCTGCTCAATGTCTCGGTCGAGGTCTCGAGCCTCGCGCTCGTGAAGTTTTGCTGGGAAAAGGGGGCGATGTACCTCGACACGTGCATCGAGCCCTGGCCCGGTGGCTACACCGATCCCACCGTTCCCGCCGGCCGACGCACGAACTACGCCCTGCGTGAGGAGGCGCTCGCACTGCGACCCGGCAACTCGCGCGCCCCCACTGCCGTGCTGACCCACGGCGCGAATCCGGGCCTGGTCTCGCACCTGCTCAAGCAGGCGCTGCTCAATGTCGCGGCGGATGTCCGCGTGGAGCCCGGCCATCCCAGCTCGCGCGCCGACTGGGCCGATCTTGCGCATCGACTCGCAGTGAAGACCATTCACATCGCCGAGCGCGACACGCAGGTGAGCGCGACGCCGAAGGAGCTGGGCGAATTCGTCAATACCTGGTCGATCGACGGCTTCGCGAGCGAGGGCTCCCAGCCGTGCGAGCTCGGCTGGGGCAGCCATGAGCGAAATTTTCCGCGCGACGGCAAGCGGCACGACTTCGGCTGCCAGTGCGCCATCTACCTCATGCAGCCCGGCGCGGCCACGCGCGTGCGGACGTGGACACCCCTCGCGGGGAGCTTCCATGGCTTCTGCATCACCCACGGCGAGTCGATCTCGATCGCCGACTACCTCACGGTGCGGGACGGCGCTCAGCTCGTGTACCGGCCCACGGTGCACTATGCCTATCATCCCTGCGATGCCGCCGTGTTGTCGGTGCACGAGTTTGCGGGGCGGCAGTTCGTGCTGCAGGAGCGCAAGCGCATCCTGATGGACGACATCGCCAAGGGGGTCGACGAGCTCGGCGTGCTGCTCGCCGGCCACAAGCGCAACGCCTACTGGTACGGATCGCAGCTCTCGATCGACGAGGCGCGCCGGCTTGCGCCGCACAACAATGCGACGAGTCTGCAGGTCACGGCCGCCTGTCTCGCCGGAATGATCTGGGCGATGGAGAATCCGAACTGCGGCCTGGTCGAGCCGGACGAGCTCGACTTCCGCCGCAACCTCGAGATCTGCATGCCCTATCTGGGGCCGGTGGTCGGCGAGTACACCGATTGGACGCCGCTGCACGCGCGCGAGCATCTCTTCGCCGAGGACCTGGACAAGAGCGATCCCTGGCAGTTCAAGAACGTTCGCGTGGTGTGGTAGGTACGGCGCGCACGCTCTGGCAACGGGTATCCCTTGCTACGTCGCTTCTGGCTCCGGTCCGTACCATATTTGAGTCACGGTGAAGGTGCGCGCTCCGCCGGCAATCTCCACGGTCACGTCCTCGTCGATCGACTTGCGCAGCAGCGCGCGGCCGAGCGGCGAGTCCATGCTGATGTATTCGGGCGCCGCATCGATCTCGTCGGGACCGACGATTCGATAGCTCAAGACCTCACCGTCATCCCGCACGAGTGAGACCCACGCGCCGAAATACACGCGACTGGTGTCCGTCGGCCGCTGCTCCACCACGACCATGCCCTCGAGCCGCTTGCGCAGGAACCGAACGCGCCGATCGATCTCCCGCAAGCGGCGCTTGCCATAGGTGTACTCGGCGTTCTCGGATCGATCGCCCTGGGCGGCCGCCTCGGCGACCGCCCGTGTGACCTGCGGCCGCTCGATGCGCCAGAGCGCATCGAGCTCGGCACGCAAACGGCGGGCTCCCGCGGGGGTGATGTACTGCGATCCGGGTCTCTCCGGCACTCTGAACCGACTCATGAGGTGGGCCCGATCTTATGTCGCCCTAGGCTTAACAAAAGCCGGTTGATCTGTGGAGTGTTTCACGGCCTCTCGCAGGATCGCCGACTACCCTTGTGATCATGGCCGCCAAGTACTACACCCACTTCGTGACCGCAAGCGAGCGCCCCCGGCAGCCGCACAGCGACAGCGAATGGAGTGGTGTCGTCGAGCTCCGGTATCCGCTCGAATACGGAACGCGGGAGCTGCGGTTGCTGCTGGCACAGAGCTTCGATCTGTCGAGCGAGGACATCCGTATCCTGCACTGGGCGCGCTTGCACTGAGGCGATCTCCCGTTGCGGGAGAACGATCCCCTAGCGGACTTCCTTCCCTTCATCGAAAGTCCGCATTCTCGCCCCGGGCCCCATCGGCCCGGGGTTTTTTTTTGAATCAGCCCTCCCTGACGCCGTCCCCGCCGACGTGATGGACGAACGACCTGCGGGTGGCATAATCGCGCGCCATGGCACTCGTTCGCTCAGGCGCGCGCATCGCGGGCGCCCTGGTTCTCGTGACCCTCGCTGCCTGCTCGCTGCTGGGCGGCCCCTGGACTGCCAAGCGCAAGCCGCCACCGCCTCCCGCGCCTCCTCCCCCGCCCGTTGCGGCCGCACCGGTTGCCACGGAGAAGTTCGAGATCGACGCGACCGATGACGATGTGATCGGAGTCGTGCAGGTCACGAAGGTGGGAAAGGACGACACGCTCACCGATATCGCGCGCCGCTTCAACGCAGGGTACGAGGAGATCTCGCGCGCCAACCCGGGCGTGGACGTTTGGGTCCCGGGCGCGGGGCGCGAGGTGGTCGTGCCGACGCAGTATGTGCTGCCCGATGCCCCCCACGAGGGCATCGTGGTCAACATTGCCGAGATGCGGCTCTACTACTTCCCGCCGCACAAGAAGGGTGAGCGTCAGGTCGTCTATACCCATCCGATCGGAATCGGGCGGGTAGGCTGGCAGACCCCGGGTGGCGTCACCAAGGTCGTGCGCAAGGCCAAGGATCCCGTCTGGCGCCCGCCGGCGGACATCATCAAGGAGCACCGCGCGGATGGGGACAATCTTCCGGCGGTGGTGGGGCCGGGGCCCGACAACCCTCTTGGCAATCGGGCGCTGTATCTCGGCTGGCCGGAGTACCTCATCCACGGCACCAACAAGCCCGTGGGCGTCGGCATGCGTGTGAGCCATGGGTGCATGCACCTCTTTCCCGAGGACATCATGCAGATCTACGACCTGGTCGCGATCGGCACCAAGGTGCGCGTGGTCAATCAGCCGTTCGTGTTTGGCTGGCACGGCGGGCGGCTCTACATGCAGGCGTTCGGCTCTCTGGAGGACGACCGTCGCGACTGGCAGAAAGCCGAGCAGGCTCTGCTCGCCAAGGCGCTCGGCGCACGCATGCAGGCGCGGCTGAAGGAGCTCCATGAGCAAGTGGACTGGGATCTGGTGATGCAGCTCGCCGCGAAGCCGCGGGGGGTACCCGTCCCGGTCACCGGTGCGAGCGCAAGCATCGAGCAGGTGATCGCCGGCGCGCCGCGCGTGGAGGATCGGGTTCCCGAGGGGTCGACCTGGGACGGCAAGACCGATCTGCCGATGGATGAGAAGACCTACCAGGAGATCGTCTCCGAGACGCAAGGCGCACAGCACAAAGCGGGAACCTGAGGCCTCTGCTAGAGTCGCACCCGCGAGAACAAGCACAATCTGGTAGGACCTGGGGAGGCTAGGGGAGCAGTTGGCCGAGCACGGCAGCTTCGGCATGTCGATTGCCGTGGAACCGCCCCGCGCGCGCGCGATAGTGCGCTCGCCGACGGGAATCACCGCCTTCGTCGGACGCACGCTCAAGGGCCCGCTCGACCGCCCGGTGCACCTCGCGAGCTTCGCCGAGTTTCAGCAGGTCTTCGGCGGGCTGTGGCAGCCCTCTACCCTGTCGTATGCGATCGAGCAGTACTTCGAAAGCGGTGGGCGCCGCGCGATCGTCGTGCGCGTGGCAAACGGCGCGCGTGGACCGACGCTCGCGTTGCCCGCGGGGTCCTCGGAGCTTCAACTCGTAGGGGTCAACCCAGGCTCGCGCGAGTATTTGAGGGCGGCCGTGGACTACGACGGCATCCCCGAGCGAGATGTGGAGAGCTTCAACCTCGTGCTGCAGCGCTTGCGGCTGCCCGGGTCCGAGCAGATCGAGGATCAGGAGATCTACCGCGGCGTCTCGATCGAGCGTCTGCGCGATCTCCTGCTCGGGTCGCACCTCATGCGTGTGCAGGGCCTCATCCCGGCGTCGCGCCCGAATCGAACCTCGAGCGGAACGGACGGCGCCGTGAGCTACGTGAGCTCACGGTTCGACGCAGACGACGGGGCTCCGTTGAGCGATTACGATGTGATCGGCTCGGCGGCCGCATCCACCGGTCTCTTTGCCCTGCGTCCCGAGGATGCATTCGACCTGCTGTGCATCCCGCCTCTCAGCCGCGATCACGACACCGGGCTCGCGACGCTGCTCGTTGCGGCGCGCCTGTGCCATGACCGGCACGCGATGCTCGTGGTCGATCCGCCGGCCTGCTGGAGCTCACCTGCCGAGGCTCTGGCGGGCATGCGCAACTGGCCGTTTCGCAGCCCCCACGCCATGATGTTCTTCCCGCGGATTGCCGCGTTCGACAAGCTGCGCAACCGGGCAGAGACCTTTGGATCGGCGGCTGCGGCCGCGGGCATGCTTTCCCGAGCCGATCACGCGCTGCCAGTCTGGGCGCCGGCGGAGCCCGAGGAGCAGATCCTGCGCCCGAGCATCAAGGTCGCCGGGGCGGTGACCGACTCGGAGCGGTCGAGGCTCGCGCAGGCAGGGATCAACACCCTGCAGTCGATTCGCTCGAGCCGCAGGGATCGCATCTCGCTGTGCACCCTTGCACCCTCGGGATCGCGCGGCTGGAGAGACTTGGCAGAGCGCCGGCTCGCGCTATTCGTTCTCGCGAGCATCGAGCGCGGGACACAGTGGATTTGCTCGGCTGCCAGCAACCCCGTCACCTGGAGGCTGGCGCAGGCCGAGGTCGAGCAATTTCTCGAGGAGTTGCACCGCGACGGTGCCTTCGCCGGCAGTCGCTCCGAGGAGAGCTACCTCGTCGTTTGCGACGAGCGCGTGAACCACGCCGAGAGCGTGGCGCAGGGCAGGACGCAGCTGCTCGTGGGCATTGCAACCGCCAAGCCGGTGGTCTTTCGCGCGTGGATGATCGTCTACCAGCGCGAGGGCAGTCACACGCGAGCCGTCGCGGTGAATCCGCTCGCGATGGCTGCGCAGGCGGTTGCAGCCGAGCCGGCCTGTTGAGCGGGCGCTCTCAGACCGGCGTGCCGTAGCCTCCCCCGCCCGGTGTCAGGATCTCGAGCTCATCGCCCGGCTCGAGCCGAAAGTGCGCGGTCGCCCCGAGCGGCACGAGCTCTCCGGTGCTGCGCAGGATGCGCGCTTCCCCCGGCGCCCCCGAGGCACCGCCCGCGAGCCCGAACGGCGGGATGCGACGGCGGTTTGCCAGCAAAGCCCCCGCGAGCGCCGCGCGGAACTGCAAGCGCCGCACGAGGCCATCGCCCCCGCGGTGGAGCCCGCGTCCCCCGGAGCCGCGGCGAATGCGAAACTCGCGGACGAGCACCGGGAATCGCTCCTCGAGGACTTCCGGGTCGGTCAGGCGTGAATTGGTCATGTGGGTCTGCACGGCGTCGCAGCCGTCAAAGCCGGGACCCGCCCCGGCACCGCCTGCGATGGTCTCGTAGTACTGGAGCGTCTCGTCGCCGAAGGTCAGGTTGTTCATGGTCCCCTGTGAGGCTGCGAGAACGCCGAGCGCTCCATAGAGCGCGTCCACGATGCACTGCGAGGTCTCCACGTTTCCCGCGGCCACTGCCGCCGGCGGCAGCGGATCGAGCATCGAGCCGCGAGGAATCACGATCTCGATCGGCTCGAGGCACCCTTCATTGAGCGGAATGGGTCGGTCCACGAGCGTGCGGAACACGTACAGCACCGCCGCGACGCACACTGCGCGCGGCGCGTTGAAGTTGTGGCTGCCCTGAGGCGATGTTCCCGTGAAGTCCACCCGCGCGCGCCGCGTTGCGGGGTCGGGCTCGATCCGCACCACGATTCTCTGGCCGCCGTCCATCTCATACTGGAACTCGCCGCGCCGAAGCTGCCCGATCGCGCGGCGCACGCAGTCGGCCGCGTTCAGCTGCACCTCGTGCATGCCTGCCCGCACCGTCGCGAGGCCATGCTCGCGGACTGCGCGCTCGAGCTCGGCGGCCCCGCGCGCATTGGCCGCAAGCTGCGCACGCAGGTCGGCCACGTTCTGTGCCGGATTGCGAGCGGGGTAGCTCCCGGCGCTCAGCCGCGCCTCGAGCTCGCGTGCGAGAAAGCGGCCCGTCTCCACGAGCTGGAAGTCTTCGAATACGACGCCCTCCTCGGCGATGTTGCGGCTGGATGCCGGCATCGAGCCGGGCGTCACTCCGCCGATATCCGCGTGATGTGCCCGCGAGGCCACGAAGAAGTCGGGGTGCCTTGCGCCCTGACCGGCGGCGGCCTCGGGCGGGCCGCCTTCCTCGAGAAAGAGGGGTGTCACCACGGTCATGTCGGGGAGGTGGGTGCCGCCGTGATAGGGGCTGTTCAGCAGCCAGGCATCGCCCGGCCGCATGCGCCCGCGGTGCCTGTCGATCACGGCACGCACCGTCACGCCCATCGAGCCGAGGTGCACCGGCATGTGTGGCGCATTCGCGATCAGCATGCCTGCCGCATCGAAGAGCGCACAGGAGTAGTCGAGCCGCTCCTTGATGTTGACGGACTGCGCCGTCTGCTGCAGGACCTCACCCATCTGCTCGGCGATGTGCATGAAGAGATTGTTGAAGATCTCGATGCGCGCCGGCGCAGCCAGCGCAGCCGCAGAATCGCGGTCCGCCCGCCGATCCTCGGCGAGGATCTCGCCCCCCGGCAGCGCCCGTGCCGTCCATCCGGGCTCCAGCACGAACGTCGAGTGGGGCTCGACGATCAGTGCGGGCCCGGAGAGGGTCCCACGCAGCCGATCGCGGACCACGAGCGGCACGTCCCGCCAGCCGTTGAACCACACCTGGGCGCTCGGGGGGAGGCTCGTGCCGGCCTCCGCGACCAGCCTCAGGGAGGCCACATCCACCGGCGCGATTCTCGCGGCCAGGCACAGGGCCTCGATCGTGATGTCGAGCCCGCTCGGGTCGAAGCCGAAGCGGCGTCGGTGGGCGCGCGAGAACGCGCGCTCGATCTCGGCAAGCGAGGCGAACGCCACGGTGAGTGCCGTCTCGCTGTCGCCCGCGCGCACCTCGAGCAACCGCTCGATCTGCGGGTGCTGGGCGGCGCCGGCAGTCGGTTCGTGGGTTGCGTGCGCCTCGGGTGACAGAAGCTCCGCGCGCGCCCGGCGCTCGAGCGCGGCGAACCCCTCCTCGGCGCTTGCGAGGCTTGCAGCGTTCAGCGGCATGCGCACGCTCGCGCGCAGCAGCGCCGAGCGGTCGGCGACCCCGATGCCATAGGCGGACAGGACGCTTGCGAGCGGATGGATCAGAATGCGCCGCATGCCCACTGCGCGGGCGACGCGGCACGCGTGCTGGCCGGCGGCTCCCCCGAAGGCGAACAAGGTGAGCTCGGAGGCGTCCACGCCCTGCTGAGTGGAGACGCGGCGAATGGCATTGGCCATGGCCGCGACGGCGACCTCGAGGTAGGACTCTGCCAGCCGCTCGATGCCGGGCTGCTGCCCTGTCATCTCCTGGCCGAGGCGCACGAAGAGCTCCTCCACCCGTGCCCGATCGATTGCGCTCGCCCCATCCGCCCCGAATACCCTCGGCAACGTGTCGGGTCGCAGGCGGCCGAGCAGCACCTGCACGTCGGTGAGCGTCAGCGCACCACCTCGGCCATAACACGCCGGCCCCGGATGCGCCCCGGAGGAGTCGGGGCCCACGCTCGCGCGGCCATCTGCAAACCGCAGGAGCGATCCGCCACCCGCGGCGATCGTGTGCACGTCGAGCATCGAGGTCAGCACGCGAATGCCCGCGATCTCGTGCTCGTCGCGCCGGGGCAGCTCACCGTCGATGAGCGCCACATCGGTGGAGGTGCCGCCCATATCGAAGCTCACCAGGCGTGTGATGCCAACTCGCGCGGCGATGTGGCGCACCCCGATCAGGCCACCCGCCGGCCCCGACAGCAGGCTCGAGGCGGCGTGAAAGCTGGCGGCGCGCGCGAGTCCCCCGTGGCTCTGCATCAGCTCGAGCGAGATGCCGGGGTCGCGCTGCGTCAGCTCGCGCTGCAGACCCGAGACGTAGCTCGCGAGCGCAGGCGCGAGATAGGCGTTGAGCACGGTCGTTGCGCCGCGAGGCACGTAGCGGATGAGCGGCGAGAGCTCATGCGAGACCGAGACCTCGGCGAAGCCGAGCTGGCGGGCGATGGCAGCGGCTTGACGCTCATGTTGCGGATGCCGCCAAGCGTTGAGGAACACCACCGCGAGAGCACGAAACCCTCGGGCCCGCGCCGCGGTCAGCTCGCGCCGCAGCTCCTCCCCATCGAGAGGCACGAGCACTTCACCCTGCGCGCTGATGCGCTCACGCACCTCGACGACGCTCGCGTGCAGACGGTCCGGAAGCACGATCCGGCGCGCGAAGATATCCGGACGGCTCTGATCGCCGATGACCAGAGCATCGGCGAATCCCGACGTCGTGACGAGCAGCACGGGCTCCCCGGTACGCTCGAGCAGCGCGTTCGTCGCGACGGTGGTTCCCACCTTGAGGACGGTTATGGTCGGGGGCGCTTGCCGCCCGGTGATGGCATCGGGCCCGCATGCGCCGCGCGCCTCCGCGAGGATCGAGTCGATGACGCTCAATCCGGGATCGCCGCTCGCGGGCGCCAGGGTGCGGGAGAGAGCCTTGCGTACGTATAGCCGGCCGTCGGGGGCAACGCCGATGACGTCGGTGAATGTGCCGCCGCGGTCGATCCAGAACTGCCAGCCTTGCATGCGCCGATGATGCGGTAGCGAGCGCCTCGCGGGAAGCTCGGTGCATCCTCAGGGGACCTGGCCGGGTGGCCTGCGCATGGCTTCGGATCGGCCGTCGGCCGATGCGCAGCTGCTATCATACTTCTCGCCCCTTGCCTGGTCTTGCGAAGTCGCACCACACACTCGAGAGCATCGTGCCCAGCCGCTATGTCGTCTTCTCCCACGGCCAGGATGGCACTCCCTGGGGTCGCAAGATCACCGCGCTTGCCGATACGGCGCGCAGCGAGGGCTACGAGCCCGAATCGGTCGATTACCGCGGCATCGATTCCCCGCGGGAGCGGATTGCGCGCTTGATGGAGTTCTGTCAGGCATTGCAGGGGGACCTCGTGCTGGTCGGCTCGAGCGTGGGCGGCTATGTGTCGGTCGCAGCGGCCTCGCTCCTGCATGCGCGCGGTGTCTTTCTGCTCGCCCCGGCGCTCTACTCCGCCGGTCTTCCGCAGCTGCGCAAGGGCGTGCTCGATTGTCCGACCGCCGTGGTGCACGGCTGGCGCGACGAGGTGGTGCCGTACGAGCAGAGCGTGCAGTTCGCAAAGGAATACGGCGCAACGCTCCATCTGGTCGCCGACGACCACCGTTTGCATGCCGAGCTGAGCCTGATCCGCTATCTCTTCGAGTACTTCCTGATCGCACTCGATCTGCCCAAGTCGTCTTGAGGGGGGCATGGCCTGGCTGCTGCGACGGATCCTCGCGCTATGGGTGCGCTTCAGCGTCCGGCCCGAAGATGCCGCGCTGCGGCTGCACGCGCAGCCGCATCCGGTCTGCTACGTCCTTGACCGCCACAGCGTGACCGACCTTGCGGTGCTGCAAAGCGCCTGCGTGCGCTTGCGGCTGCCGCGTCCCCGCAAGCGCCTGGCCGCGGCCGCCAGAGATCTCAGATCGTTCTTTTATCTCTCCCGGCCGCTTGGCATGTGGAACGAGCGGATCGACCCGCGCCCGCCGCTGCCGCTGGTCGAGATGGTGCAGCTGCTGCGCGATCATCCCGAGCTCGACATCGACCTGGTGCCCACGTCGGTCTACTGGGGACGTGCGCCGCAGCGCGAGGCCTCGTGGCTGCGCCTGCTCCTGGTCGAGGACTGGGCGCTCACCAGTCGGCTGCGCAAGTTCTTCCAGGTGCTGCTCAACGGACGCAACACGCTGGTGGAGATCGACGAGGCGATCTCCTTGCGCAGCCTGCTCGGGGACATCGCCGCCCCCAACGTTCAATGCCGCCGGGTGCTGCGGGCCCTGCGTGCGCGCTATCGCAGACAGCGCGCCGCGCGCATCGGTCCGGACCTCTCGCACCGTCGCACGATCGTGGCCGAGATTCTGCGCCGGCGCGCCGTGCGCGCCGCGGTGGCTCAGGAGGCCCGCGAGAAAAAGCTCACGCGACGCGAGGCGCTCATCGCCGCGCAGCGCCTGGCGGAGGAGATCGCGGCGAACTACTCGCATGCGTTCGTGCGCTTCATGGAGCACCTGCTCACGTGGCTGTGGAATCGCCTGTACGACGGCGTCGTTTTCGAGCACACCGCAACCCTGGAGGAGGTGGCCGAAGACAACGAGGTGATCTACGTCCCCTGTCACCGCAGCCACATGGACTATCTGCTGCTCTCCTACGTGATCTTCCGGCAGGGTTTCGCGATCCCGCACATCGCGGCAGGCATCAATCTCAACCTGCCGATCGTCGGGCGGCTGCTGCGCAAGGGTGGCGCCTTCTTCATCCGGCGCAGCTTTCGCGGCAGCGCGCTCTACACCGTGGTGTTCACGAGCTACCTGGCCGGCATGATGGCGCGCGGCCATGCGATGGAGTATTTCATCGAGGGCGGGCGCAGCCGCACCGGGCGGCTGCTGCAGCCGAAGACCGGCATGATCTCGATGACGGTGCGCAGCTTTCTGCGGCATCCGGCCCGCCCTGTCGTCTTCGTCCCCGTCTATTTCGGCTACGAGCGCATTGTCGAAGGCTCGACGTACATCGGCGAGCTCTCGGGCCAGCCGAAGCAGAAGGAGAGCATCTTCGGCCTGCTGCGTACGCTGCCGCGCCTGCGTGAGCGGTTCGGTACCGTCCATGTCAATCTGGGCGAGCCCATCGTTCTGGCCGATGCGCTCGCGCACTACGACAGTGACTGGCGCTCGCAGCAGATCGACGAGACGCGATTGCCGTGGGTGGGGGCGGCGATCGCGGACGTCGCGCAGCAGATCATGCGCAGCATCAATGCCGCAGCAGCAGTCACGCCGGTCAACCTGCTCGCCATTGCGCTGCTCGCCTCCCCGCGTCACACCCTGGCCGAGGCCGACCTGATACGGCAGCTCGACCTGCACGTCGCCCTGCTGCGCGAATGCCCCTACAGCAAGCGCGTGACGGTGACCGACCTGGCGAGCAGCGAGATCATCGCGTACGGCGAGTCGATGAAGATGGTGTCGCGGCGCAAGCATCCGCTCGGGGATCTCGTGCAGATGGACGACGAGGCGGCGGTGCTCGCCGCCTATTACCGCAACAACGTGCTGCATCTGGTGGCCCTGCCTTCGCTCGTGGCGTGCGTGTTCCTCGGCAACTCGGTGATGCGGCGCGAGGACATCGACCGGCTGGCCCGGCGCATCTATCCGTACATTGCCGCGGAGCTGTTTCTCAGCTGGACCGAGGAGGAGATCTCGATCGTGATCGATCGGGTGCTGGCGGCGCTCGGCGCGCACGGCCTGATCGAGAGCATGGCGGGGGGCGAATGGCGGCGCGCACCCCCGACCTCGGCCGAGGCGATGCAGCTGTCGCTGCTCGCCCAGGCGACCCTGCAGACGATCGAGCGCTACTACCTCACCATCGCGCTGCTCCTCAAGGCCGGCAGCGGCGAGATCTCGCAGGCGACCCTCGAGCAGCGCTGCCAGCTCATGGCCGAGCGGATGAGCCTCGTCTACGGATTCAACTCGCCGGAGTTCTTCGATCGGGCGCTGTTCGAGAACTTCATCGACCTGCTGCGAGACCGCGGTGTGGTGCGCAGCTCCGCCACGGGTACGCTCGAGTTCGACGAGGTGCTCAGCCGAGTGGCCGAGGACGCCCAGCTGGTCCTCAACGAGGAGATTCGACACAGCATCCTGCAGGTCACCCATGCGTGAGCGATCCCCCTTGACAGCGCAACGCCGCCCGGTGCCATGCTTGCAGCATCTGATCATCCGGAGACCCTCATGCTCGAGCTCTACCATGCGGAGCCTGCCGCCAACTCCTTGAAGGCCTTGATCGGCATCAAGGAGAAGGGTGTCACCTTCACCAGCCACTTCGTCAATCTGCACAAGTTCGAGCAGCACGAGCCGGCATTCGTGAAGGTCAACCCGAACGGTCAGGTCCCGGCGCTGGTACACGATGGCAAAGTGATCACCGAGTCGACCGTGATCAACGAATACCTCGACGAGGCGTTCGAGGGGCCGCCGCTGCGCCCCGCCGATCCGTACTGGCGCGCACGCATGCGGATCTGGACCAAGTTCGTCGATGAGTACTTCTGCCCGGCCCTCAGCTTCATTGCCTGGCACCACATGATCCGCAACATCACCGACAAGCTCACGCCCGAGGAGTTCGAGGCGAAGATCGCCCGCATCCCGCTCAAGGAGCAGCAGGACAAGTGGCGCACCTCCGCGAAGCAGGGCTACACCAAGGAGCAGCTCGAGGACTGGGGCCGGCAGGTGCGCGCATCGATTGCGCGCATGGAGAAGCAGCTCGCAGAGACCCGCTGGTTGGCCGGGGCGGAGTTCTCGCTGGCCGACGTGAGCTGCTTTGCGATGGCCGCCGGCATGCCGCGCATGTCGCCGAATCTCATCAACCCGCAGGCGACGCCGCGCCTTGCGGCCTGGCACGAGCGAATGGCGGCGCGTCCGGGCGTGCGTGCCGCGCTCGAGATGCCCAATCCGGTGCACGACACGCTCGAGGCGGGACGCAGCAAGATGGCCTCCGCGCTCTCCTGATGCGGGACCGCACTCAGCCGCCGCGCGGCTGAGCGCCACTCTCCAGCGCCTGCAGTCGCTCCACCTCGCACCCATAGGGTCCGAGCCCGAGCCAGGCGATCAGGAGCGAGAGCGGCCCGCCCACGATCGTGGGCCAGAAGATCGCCCATCGAATGAGCGATTCATTGCGCAGCACATAGTCGCTGATCAGCGCATTGACGAGCGGTGCCAACGCGATCCCCACCACCGCGTAGATGAAGAGGAACAGCGCCGTGACCTTGCCGCGCAGCTCGGCGGGCGTGACGATCTGCAGCGCCGCGTTCTGCGCAGTGCCCGCCAGACCGATCGTGAAGAAGCTGGTCGTCTGCACCGCGAATGCCAGCCAGGGACTCGGCATCAACACGTAGAAGATTCCCGGCAGCGCGATCAGGCGCCCGATGACGAACACGCGCATGGCCGAGTCGTTGCGCCGCCGTTTGGAGTAATGCTCCGCCAGCACGACGCAGGCGATGAGACCCAGGGGCACGAGGATGAGCTGGGCGAGCGCCTGAATCAGCAAGACGCGGCTTGCGTCCCAGCCATAGGTACGCTGGTAGAAGATGGGACCCCACTGAAGGGCGCCGATCGCGAACGAGCCCGCGAGCAGACTCCCGAACAGCGGCGCAAACACGCTCCAGCGCAGCCTCATGTAGCGGATCGCCGCGACATAGTCCGCAAGCCACGCGAGGAGCCCGGAGCGCGCGGCGCCATCCGGACCGGACAGCGGCCCCATCTGATTCTGGAGGATGCGGCGCGCCGGCTCCGGCACGGTCGTCAGAACCAGCACGGCGATCAGCGCGCCGGGCGCCCCGATCAGCAGAAAGATCAGCTGCCACCCGTGGATGACTCCGAAAGCCACGTGAATGGGGCTGATGCCGAGAAAGACGTGCAGCAGCCAGGCACCGAAAAGCAGCGCGACCCCCGGGCCGATCACCGACCCGAGCTGCAGGAAGGCGATGGCGCGCGGCAGCCGCTCGCGCGGGAACAGATCCGCGACGATCGAGTACGAGGTGGGCCCATTCACGCCTTCTCCGGCACCCACGAGGAAGCGAGCGATGAACAGCTGCGAGAAATTTTGCGCAAGACCGCAGAGCGCGGTCCCGAGGTTCCAGGTCGCGATGCCGAGCGCGAGGATCCAGCGGCGGCTGAAGCGGTCCACGAAATAGGCGATCGGCAGGCCGACCAGCGTGTAGAACAGGCCGAAGGAGGCGCCCAGGAGCAGCGACAGCGCCGTGTCGGACAGGCGCAGGTCGGCCTTGATGCTGCCCGCGAGATACGGAACGATTCCCACGTCGAGCTGATTGGACGTGAGACAGAGAATCAGCGCGAAGAGCGTGTAATAGGCGGCGCGCGGGCTCGGGCCCGGGCTCAACTAGGAGCCCTCGCTCCAGCGCACCCTGGTGCGCAGCTGCTTATCACGCCCATGACGGGTCTTGCTCTCCAGACGCCTCGTCTTCGAGGCGCGCGTGGGGCGCGTGGGCTGGCGCTTGCGAGGCTCGACCAAGGCGCGCCGGATGAGCTCGGCGAGCCTCGCGAACGCCTCCGCCCGATTGCGCTCCTGAGTGCGGTGATTCCGCGCGATGATCAGGATCGCGCCCTCGTCCGTCAGGCGACGCCCGGCGAGCGCCCGCAGGCGTTGCTTGACGCTTGCCTCGAGCGCCTCGGTCGCGGCGAGATCGAACCGCAGCTGAACGGTGGAGGCTACTTGATTGACGTTCTGGCCGCCCGGTCCGGACGAGCGGACGAACGACAGCCGAATGTCACGGTCGGGGATGACGAGGGTCGCGGTTACTGCGAAGGGCATGGCACCTCGGGTGCCGCTCGGCTGGAACTCAAGCGTTCAAGTCCGGAATGAGCTCGCTCTCGAGACGCGTGATCTGGTCCTTCAGCATGAGCTTGCGCTTCTTCAAGCGCTTGAGCTGCAGCTCATCGACATGGATATCGAGCGTGAGCCGCGTGATGATCTCATCCAGATCGCGGTGCTCGATTCGTAGCTGACGCAACTTCTCGACGTTGCGGAAGAGCTCGCGATTGACGTTGTCTTCGCTGTCCGCCATGGCCGGAGATGATTGCGCGACCGCTCGGCGGCGATGATACGCTCATCCTGCGCTTTACGCGCCCCCGTGGGTGTGTCGATGTCGCGACGGGTTGCGGCGGCCTCGCGGGCTGCGCCCGTGGGGACCCCGGGCGGCCCGCTCCCCGGGCGCATGCGGGCGGCCCGGCAGCACAGCCTCGCTCATCAGCTCCGGCGAGATGCTGGCCGCGGGGATCTTATGCCCCAGGTACTGCTCGATCTCCGGCAGGGATACGGCGAACTCCTCGCAAGCGAAGCTGATGGCGTCCCCCTCGGCGCCGGCTCGGGCGGTGCGCCCGATGCGGTGCACATAGTCGGCCGGATCCTGCGGCAGGTCGAAGTTGAAGACGTGACTCACGTCCGGAATGTGCAAGCCGCGTGAGGCTACATCGGTTGCGATGAGCACGGCGAGGTCGCCGTTGTGAAAGTCCCGCAGGAATTGCAGCCGCTTGCGCTGCGGCACGTCCCCGGAGATGGCCTGGGCATGGAACTCGTTCGCGCGCAGCACGTGCTCGAGGCGCTCGGCAGAGCGCTTGGTGTTCGTGAAGATCAACGTACGCCGCGCTTCCGCCCGCCGCAGCAGGCCGATGAGCAGCGGGATCTTCTCCTCGGTCGCGGGGTAGTAGATGAGCTGTCGGACCTGGTCCACCGTGCGCTTGTCGGGCTCGATCCGCACCAGCTCGGGATTGGCCATGTGCTCGTACGCGAGCTCGAGCACCCGGTAGGAGAGGGTGGCCGAGAACAGCATGGAGAGCCGTCGCTCGGGCGGTGGCAGGCGTCGCAGGATGTAGCGGATGTCTGCGATGAACCCCAGATCGAACATGCGGTCCGCCTCGTCGAGCACCATCACCTGCGCATGTCGCATATCGAAGACGCGCTGTTTGAAGTAGTCGATGATGCGCCCGGGGGTGCCGATCAGCACATCGACGCCCTCTGCGATCTGCCGCCGCTGCTTGTCGTAATCGGTGCCGCCGTAGACCAGGCCGAGCCTGAATCCCGTGTGCCGGCCGAGCAGCTCCGCGTCGCGATGAATCTGAACGGCGAGCTCGCGGGTGGGTGCCACGACGAGTGCGCGAATGGAGGCGCGGGCGCGGGTGTGCGGGGCCGGACGGGTGGCGAGCGCATGAAAGAGCGCGATCAGGAATGCGGCGGTCTTGCCGGTGCCCGTCTGCGCCTGACCGGCAACGTCGCGTCCCGCAAGGGCGATGGGCAGCGTCTGTGCCTGGATCGGAGTGCAACTTGCGAAACCGGCGTCGCGGACGCCCTGCATCAGCGCGGGCTCCAAGCCGAGAGAGTCGAAGGTCACGGAGGCCGGCGGAGTGGTGGCCTGCGAGGGGGTAGCGGAACTGGGATGTGTGTCACTCATTGATTTGGGTTTGGCTGTACTGCCTCACTGCATGCAGGGGACGGAAGGCTGCTCGCGGTCGAGCCGCCACGTAGGGAGAGGAGACATTTTGCCGCCCGGGCCCTTGAAAATAGCGCCCGGAAGCGCTACAAAGGTGTTCAAGACAGCGAGACCCGTGCAATGGCTCGACGCCTCGGGGTCTGCACCTGCCAGTCTAGGCTCTCCTGAATAGGCTTTAATCGGTACTCACCTAAGACGTAGTGTAACCGTTTGTCGGGTGTTTCTGGCACGGCTTTCGCCGTTCCACCCCTTATCCCAGGCCTTCGACCCCGAAGTCCAAAACTCGTTGCTCCCCATTGGAGGTTGAACCGCGTGAGTAGTCCGCACATCGTGCACACGACCGATGCCACGTTTAACGAGGATGTCCTCAAGTCCGATAAGCCCGTCCTGCTCGACTTCTGGGCCGAGTGGTGCGGGCCATGCAAGGCGATCGCCCCGATCCTGGACGAGATCGCCACCGAGTATCGCGATCGGCTGAAGATCGCAAAGCTCAACATCGACGAGAATCCGCACACGCCGCCCAAGTTCGGCATTCGCGGCATTCCCACGTTGATCCTCTTCAAGAACGGTACCGTGGAGGCCCAGAAGGTCGGAGCGCTGTCCAAGTCTCAGCTCGCCGCATTCCTGGAAAACAATCTCGATGAGGAGGCGCTGGCAGACCGCCGTCGCAAAGAACCGTGAGAGGCTACCTCGGCAATCAGGGCCGCAACCGGCCCAAGGGTCCGCGCCATGGCAACCGCGACGGCAATCGCGGCAACGGCCGTCCGTCGGATGAGATGGTCAACGACATCGACGTATTCGATGGCGGCGACGATGCGGAAGTCATAAGCCCGGCAGAGCTCACGCAGTCGCGCAGCTCGATGAATCTCACCGAGCTGAAGCAAAAGCCGATCAACGAAGTGGTCAAGCTCGCCGAGTCGATGGGGCTGGAGAACCTGGCCCGGTCGCGCAAGCAAGACATCATCTTCTCCATCCTCAAGGCGCACGCCCGCAACGGCGAGAACATCTACGGCGATGGCGTGCTCGAGATCCTGCAGGACGGATTCGGATTCCTGCGCTCGGCCGACAGCTCATACCTGGCCGGGCCGGATGACATCTACGTGAGTCCGAGCCAGATCCGTCGCTTCAATCTGCGCACCGGCGATACGATCTCCGGCCTCATCCGTCCGCCGAAGGACGGGGAGCGCTACTTCGCGCTGCTGAAGGTGGGCGAGATCAATTTCGATTCCCCGGACAGCTCGCGCAACAAGGTGCTGTTCGAGAACTTGACGCCGCTGCATCCGACCAAGCGGTTGAAGCTCGAGCGTGGCAATGGGTCCACCGAGGATTTGACCGCGCGCACGATCGATCTGGTCGCCCCGATCGGCAAGGGGCAGCGTGGCCTCATCGTCTCACCGCCCAAGGCGGGCAAGACGATGCTGCTGCAGAACATCGCCACCTCCATCACGGCGAATCAGCCGGAGGTCTACCTCATCGTGCTGCTCATCGACGAGCGGCCGGAGGAGGTCACCGAGATGCAGCGCACGGTGAAGGGTGAGGTGGTGTCGAGCACGTTCGACGAGCCCGCCGCGCGGCACGTGCAGGTCGCCGAGATGGTGATCGAGAAGGCGAAGCGGCTGGTCGAGCACAAGAAGGACGTGGTCATCCTGCTCGACTCCATCACGCGGCTCGCGCGCGCTTACAACACCGTCGTGCCCTCCTCGGGCAAGGTGCTGACGGGCGGTGTCGATGCGAATGCCCTGCAGCGGCCGAAGCGCTTCTTCGGCGCCGCCCGCAACATCGAGGAGGGTGGCAGCCTCACGATCCTCGCCACGGCGCTCATCGACACCGGCTCGAAGATGGACGACGTGATCTACGAGGAGTTCAAGGGCACCGGTAACTCGGAGATCCACCTCGACCGGCGCATCTCCGAGAAGCGCGTGTTCCCCGCGGTGAACATCAATCGCTCCGGCACGCGCAAGGAAGAGCTGATCACCGATCCGGGCGAGCTTGCCAAGATGTGGATCCTGCGCAAGCTCCTGCATCCGATGGACGAGCTCGCGGCGATCGAGTTCCTGCTCGACAAGATGAAGGACACCAAGTCGAACTCGGAATTCTTCGAGGCGATGAAGCGCTGAGCGGGGCGGATCCGACCAGGCGCTGCAGGCGGCACGCTGCCCGCAGCGCCCTGGTCGAGACCTGCGTCACATTGCTGCATGCCAGGGCGCGCGCGCCCCAGCGGGCATGAGTCACGTCTCTCTCCGGCGACGCTAGCGCTCAACGTCGGATCTATTAGATGATCCGAAGCATGCGTACGCAGCTTGCGGCCCGCGCCGCTTGTCTCCTCCTGTGGCTCGCCGGGCCGGGTTTTGTGCCAGTTGCGCTGGCCGACGGCTACACGGGCGCCGATGGCTACTCGCCACCGCCCGGTCAGACCGCAAGCCCCATCACCGATCATTTCTCGCTGCGCCTCGCGTATTTCGCGGCTCGCGTGCACACCGACATGCGGCTCGATCCGACCGGGTTTGCGTACGGCGGCACCCCGATCTCGGGCGAGAACGATCTGGGACTTGCGCGCAAGAACCCCGACGGACTCCTCGAACTGGTCTTCAGAATGCGCGAGCGCAACCGCTTTCGAGTGGACTACTTCCAGCTCGATCGCTCCGGCAACGCGGTCGTCAACCGGACGATCGTCTTCGGCAACGAGACCTACGATGCCGGCAACGCGGTGCAGACCACGCTCGACTGGAAGACGATGGGATTCACCTACACCCGTGCTCTCATACAGAACGATCGGTTCGAGCTGGGCGCGGGTCTCGGCGTGCACCTGCTGCAGGCGGATGTGACCGGCACGGATCCGGCGCTCATCGAAACCCACGAGACCGCCAAGACGGGTGCCGTGCCGACGGTTGCGCTCGAGACGATGTGGCGGATCTCCAGGCGATTCGCTTTCACCGGCCGGGGGCAGTACTTCGGCGCGACGTACCACGGCACGACCGGCTCGTTTGGCGAATATCACGGCGATTTCCAGTACCGCTGGAAGCCGCCGTTCGCGCTGGGGGTCGGCTACTCCTACACGCGAGCGAGCTTTGAGACGCTCACCTCGAGCACTCCTGGACGCATCAGCCTCTCGGCGGGCGGCCCCGAGGCGTTCGTGCGCGTGAGCTTCTAGCAAGGAGCATTCTGCTAGAGGCTCAGTGCCCGCGCGCCGATGTCCCGCCGATAGTGCGCAGCCTCGAAGTGGATCTGCTCGACCGCCGCGTAGGCGGCCTCCCGGGCCGCCTGCAGATCCGCTCCGAGCGCGGTCACCCCGAGCACTCGTCCGCCGCTGGTGACCGTCTTGCCATCCGCCAGGGCCGTTCCGGCATGGAAGATCTTCACGCCCGCCAATTTTCCCGCCGACTCGAGTCCGGAGATGGGCTTGCCGCGAGCATAGGGGCCGGGATAGCCGCCGCTTGCCATCACGACGCAAACGCTCGCGAGCGGACTCCATTGAAGCTGCACGGCGCTCAGTGTGCCGTCCAGGCTTGCCTCGAGGAGCTCGACCAGGTCGTTCTGCAGCCGCGCGAGGTACACCTGCGCCTCCGGATCGCCGAAGCGCGCGTTGAACTCGAGCACGCGCGGCCCCGCCCGGGTGAGCATCACGCCGGGATAGAGCACGCCGCGGTAGTCGATTCCCTCCGTCTCGCAACCGCGCAGGAACGGCTCGAGGATCGTCCGCTGCATCGCCCCGAGCTGCGCCTCGCTCAAGAATGGCGTCGGGCAGTACGCGCCCATGCCGCCGGTATTCGGCCCCCGATCTGCATCCAGCGCCCGCTTGTGATCCTGCGAGGTCGGGAACATTCGAGCGACGCGGCCGTCGCACAGCGCGTGCAGGGACAGTTCCTCGCCCTGGAGAAACTCCTGAACGATGATGCGCGCACCGGCCTCCCCGAACGCCCGCTCGATCATCAGCTGATCCACGGCGCGCTCGGCTTCGGCGGGTGTCGCGCAGAGCAGCACGCCCTTGCCGAGTGCGAGCCCATCGGCCTTGACGACGCATCGGCCGAGCGTCGCGGCGAACTGCTTGGCCGACTGCGGGTCGTCGAACCCTCGGGCCGCGGGTGCCGGTATCCCGTAGCTCTCCATGAAGCGTTGCGAGAACACCTTCGACGACTCGAACCGGGCGGCGCTGCGGCTGGGCCCCCAGATCCGCAGCCCCTGTGACTGAAAGAGGTCCGTGATGCCGAGGGCGAGCGGATTGTCCGGACCCACCACGGTGAGGTCGATGCGCTGCTCGTGCGCGAGGGTTGCGAGCCTTGGCAGATCCTCCGCACCGATGCTCACGCACTGGACGGCGGCGCCGCCGCGCGCCAGGCGCTCCTGCACCACCCCCGCATTGCCCGGCGCACAGATCAGCTGCGTCACATGAGGCGACTGCGCGATCTTCCACACGAGCGCGTGCTCGCGACCGCCCGAGCCGATCACCAGGACTCTCATGGCAGGGCCGCGCTGCGCATGCTAGTGACGGAAGTGACGCACGCCCGTGAACACCATCGCGATGTCGTGCTGGTTCGCGGCGCTGATCACCTCGTCATCACGCCGCGACCCACCGGGCTGGATCAGTGCGCGGATTCCGTGCTCCGCGGCCAGGTCGATGCTGTCGCGGAACGGAAGGAACGCGTCGGAGGCCATGACCGCGCCGGCCGTGGCGAGCCCACCATCACTCGCCTTCAGCTGAGCGATGCGGCAGGAGTACACGCGGCTCATCTGTCCGGCGCCGACACCTATCGTCGTGCGATCGCGGGCATAGACGATCGCATTCGATTTGACGAATTTGCACACGCTCCAGGCGAACTGCAGGTCGGCCAGCTCCTGCCGGCTCGGGGCACGCCGGCTGACCACATCCAGACGCATCGCGGCATCGCTGTCGGGAGTTTGAACCAGGAGTCCTCCGGTGACGCTGCGGTACTCGAGCTCCGTCGTCGGCGCATTGCGCAGATCTGCCAGCGCGAGCACGCGTATGTTGGGCCTGGAGGCGAGCAGCGCAGCGGCCTCGCGCGACACCTCCGGCGCGGCAATCACCTCGGCGAACTGGCGCGCGATGATCGCCTCTGCCGCCGCCGCATCGAGCGCCCGGTTGAATGCGATGATGCCGCCGAACGCCGAGGTGGGGTCCGTGCGGTACGCGCCCGCGTACGCCTCGAGCGCCGATCCGGCCACGCAAGCGCCGCATGGATTGGCGTGCTTGACGATGACGCAGGCCGGCTGGTCGAACTGCCGGACACATTCGATGGCCGTGTCGGCATCGGCGATGTTGTTGAACGACAGGTCCTTGCCCTGCAGCGGTTGCGCCGTGGCGATGCTCACGCCGCGCAGGGCGGGATCGCGATAGAACGCCGCCGCTTGGTGCGGATTCTCCCCGTAACGCAGATCCTGGATCTTGCGCCACACGAGCGGCAGCGTGGTCGGGAAGCGCTCCGCAGCGGCATGATGGTGCTGGCCGGCGAGGAAGCGTGCCACCATGGTGTCGTAGAGCGCGGTGTGCGCGAAGGCCTTGGCGGCCAGGCGCGAGCGCATGGCAAGCGTCGTGGCTCCATCGTGCGCCTGCAATTCCTCGGCGAGGAGCCGATAATCGGCCGGGTCGGTGAGCGCGGCGACGAACTCGTGATTCTTCGCCGCGGCGCGCAGCATCGCCGGCCCTCCGATATCGATGTGCTCGATCGCTTCGCGGTAGCGGCAGTCCGGGCGCGCGACGGTTTCCGCGAAGGGATATAGATTCACGACGAGCAGCTCGATCGGCTCGATGTGATGCAGTGCCATCGCCGCATCGTCGGTACCGCGCCTGCCGAGGAGTCCGCCGTGAACGCGCGGATGCAGGGTCTTGACCCGCCCGTCCATGATCTCCGGAAACCCGGTGTATGCCGAGACTTCGCGCACTGCGAGCCCGTGCTCGGAGAGCAGCCGCGCGGTTCCGCCCGTGGAGATGATCTCGACGTTGCGCGCGGCGAGCACTCGCGCGAGCTCGATGAGTCCGCTCTTGTCGGAAACCGAAAGCAGCGCTCGTCTGATCGGGATCAACATGGGCGCAAGGAAGATTGCCTGGATGGGCTCCTCGTGCGGCGCAGGCGCAGCGTGCGCCGCGCCATGTCAGCCGGCGAGCCCGTGCAGGCGCAGCTTCTTGCGCAGCGTGCCGCGATTGATTCCGAGGATGTGCGCCGCGCGCAGCTGATTGCCCTCGGTGTAGTCGAGGACCGCCTTGAGCAGGGGCTCCTCCACCTCCCGTAGCACCAGATCGTACAGATGCGCCGGCCGGTGGCCATTGAGATTCGCGAAGTATTCATTGAGCGCATGCTCTGCGTGCGTGCGCAGCGGCAGCTCCCTGCCGTTCGATCTGGCGACGAACTCTCTACGCGCTCTGCTCGTTCTTTTCGCAGTCATGTGAGGCTCCCGGACGCGTCCCCGCCCCCCGATTCCGCTCAGCTGCTTGCCTCATGAGGGGGGGCCATTATACGAGCGCCGCACACCCGCGCTAGCTGGCGCTCGCGCGACGGATTTGATATGGCGCGCGCTCGGCGGCGGCGGCACTCTCAGGGCTCGACGCTCGCGCTGCTCGCATCGTTCGCGCACGACACGCGCCCCGCGCCCTCCGCGAGACATGCGTCGATCTCGAACCCGACGGCGCTCGCACCCGGGTCGACCAGCTGAACCTCCGCATCGACGCGTTGCCCCGGAGCAAGATAGGCGCTGCGCGAGCTCTTTGCAGGCAGGTACGAGCGCGGCGGCACATCGCGAGCGGCCACGTGGTTGCCGAAGCGATCTTGCAGGGTCACACGCAAGAGAGGCAGCGGCTGAGGTTGCGCCGCAGTGTTCTTGATGCTTGCGCGCACGATCAGGCCCCCCGCCTGGTCTGCGCCCGCGATCGCTCCCAGCTGATGCACCTCGTACGCGGCGACGTCCCAGCGCGGCTCGAGCGGCATGCCCAGGGCTGCGTAGATCGCCGTGAGCGGTGGACGAAGCCACTCGACCTCGGCCAGAGCCGCTCGATAATGATGGATCACCTGCGCGCCAAGCAGCACCGCGAGAGCCGCCACGACGGTGTGCAGGAGGCGCTGCGCGCCCGGGGAGTCCGTCGTCGCAGGAATATCCGGTGCGCGAGTGACCTCGAGCGCATCCGCGATCGTGGCTGCGACGGGTGAGGCCGCCATCGGCTTCGCTGCAACGGCGGGAGCGGCGGGGCTGCGCGCATCCGGCTCCGGGCGGCGCCGGATCGAGACCCGTGAGGAGGCTGCGCCCACCGCTGCGAGACGTGCGCCCGGACTGCTGCGGGAGGAGCTCGGCGCGACATTCGGCCGCGGAGGGATGCCCTGGGCCTCTGCTGTGGGCGGCACCTTGAGCGGTGCTCGAGGCGTTGCCTCAGCCGCCGCCGCTCCTTCGGGCGCAGCTGGGTGCGCGGGCGGGGTTTGCGTCTCGTTGGGACCTGAGAGCTCGAATTCGTGCACCTCGACGTTCGAGGGTGCGCCGCGCAGGTCATGTTGGGGGCGTGTCGGTGCGGGGGCCGTGGTCTTGAGACTCAGCGGCGCGGCGGGCTTGCCTTCCAGCCTCGCCTCGGTGGCAAGTTGCGGCTGAGGTGCATCGGGCTGTGGCTGAGGTGCATCGGGCTGTGGCGGAGCGGCAGCGGGCTCCTCATCGCTGCGAAGAGTGATCGATTCGAAGCTGCCGGTGCCGCCGGGCTCATCCAGCCGTGGCTCGATGAACACCTCGGAGACATCGGTCTGGGTCGGATCGAACTCGAGCGCGGCATCGGAGATGGCCTCGGCGGGCTCCTCGGCCGGGCTCGATTGCGGCGCGAGACGTGCATCGGCGCTGGCCGCCTCGCGCGCGAGTACGGCTTGTTGCTCGTCGGAAAGTCCGATCAGCGCGTTGAAGACGTTCGAGCAGCGACCGCACCGCACGTACCCTTGCGCTATGCGCAGGTCCGCCGCGGTGACGACGAGCTTGAGGCTGCACTTCGGACAGACTGTGAACATGTCATTCGGCGCTCATCCGCGCACGCCGGCGAGACCCACCCAACCATCGCGCGCGCCGAAAGTGCACATATCAAACCACGCGCGGTAACCGCGTGTCACCTCATCGACCTCGTGCTCGAGCAGCCCGGCCAGCACGACTCGGCCGCCGGGACGGACGAGCCGCGCGAAGTGCGCGGCAAGTGCGCAGAGGGTGCTGGACAGAATGTTCGCCAGCAGCACATCGGCGCCAGGCGTGAGCTGAGCTTGCTCCGGGACGATCCGGATGTGATCGGCAAGGCCGTTGCGCGCTGCGTTGTCTGCCGCCGCGATGAGCGCCTGCGCATCGATATCGAAGCACTCGGTACGCGCGGCACCCAGCCTGGCAGCAGCGAGCGCCAGTATGCCCGAGCCGCACCCGTAATCGATGACGTGTGCACCGGGGCACAGATGCGAGTCGAGCCACGTCAGGCACATCGCCGTGGTGGGATGAGTGCCGGTGCCGAATGCAAGTCCGGGGTCGAGTCGCACCACGAGCGCCTCCTCGAGACGCTCGTGGTAGGGCGCAACCCACAGACGCTGCCCGAATCGCATGGCGTGAAAGTGCGCGAGCCATTCACGCTCCCAGGCGCGGTCGGCGAGGGTTTGCGCGTGCAAGCGGGCTGCAGCGATCTGGAGCTCGGAGGCGATGCCGGTCGCGACTGCGCTGGCATCGGCATCGCCTGCGAACAGTGCCATCACTCGAGTGGCCGGCCACAGACGCACCTCCCCGGGGGCAGGCTCCAGCACGGCGTCGTCGCGTGCATCACTCAGCGTGACCGACAGGGCACCGGCGGCAAAGCACGCCTGCTCCGCGAGGCTGGCATCGATCGCCTCGAGATCGAATGTCAACTGCAGGAACGGCACGCGAGGAGTCAGCGCAACCCGAGCCGCCGCTCGAGGTAGTGAATGTCCTGTCCGCCGGTGCGAAATGCCGCGTGATTGAAGATTTCCTGGTGCAGCGCGACGTTGGTGTTGATGCCCTCGATGACCATCTCGGCAAGGGCATTCTTCATGCGCGCGATGGCGGCCTCGCGCGATTCACCGTGCGCGATCACCTTGCCGATGAGTGAGTCGTAGTGCGGCGGAACGTTGTAGCCGGAGTACACATGGCTGTCCACGCGGATGCCTGGACCGCCCGGCGCATGCCACAGCCGAATCGGCCCCGGTGAGGGCATGAAGGTCTTGGCGTCCTCGGCGTTGATCCGGCACTCGATGGCGTGCCCGCGCAGCTGAACATCGCCCTGGCTGTAGGCTAGCTTCTCACCGGCGGCGATGAGCAGCTGAGCCTTGACCAGATCGATCCCGGTGATCGCCTCGGTGACCGGATGCTCGACCTGGATACGGGTGTTCATCTCGATGAAGTAGAACTCCCCGTCCTGATAGAGGAACTCGAGTGTTCCGGCACTGCGGTAACCCACCGCCCTGCACGCCTCGACGCACCGCTCGCCCATCATGCGGCGCTGGCGCCCCGTGATGCCCGGGGCGGGGGCCTCCTCGATCACCTTCTGGTGGCGCCGCTGCATCGAGCAGTCGCGCTCGCCGAGATGAATCACGTTGCCGTGATGGTCGGCGAGAACCTGGAACTCGATGTGGCGGGGCCGCTCGAGAAACTTCTCCATGTAGACCTGATCGTTGCCAAAGGCGGCCCGTGCCTCCGCCTGCGTGATGTTGATGGCATTGAGAAGCGAGGCCTCGCTGTGCACCACGCGCATGCCGCGTCCACCCCCGCCCCCGGAGGCCTTGATGATGACCGGGTATCCGATATCGCGCGCGATCCTCAAATTCTCCTCCGGCTCCGCGCTCAACGGCCCGTCGGAGCCCGGCACGCAGGCCACGCCGTGCTGCTTCATCACGCGAATGGCGGACACCTTGTCGCCCATCGCTCGAATGGTCTCGGCCTTCGGCCCGATGAAGACGAATCCGCTTTTCTCCACCCGCTCCGCGAAATCGGCATTCTCCGAGAGGAAGCCATACCCGGGGTGGATGGCGACCGAGTCGGTCACCTCGGCCGCGCTGATGATGGCGGGCATGTTGAGGTAGCTGAGGGCCGACGGGGGCGGCCCGATGCACACCGACTCGTCTGCGAGCAAGACATGCTTGAGGCTGTAGTCGGCCGTGGAGTGCACGGCGACCGTCCGGATGCCGAGCTCGCGGCAGGCACGCAGGATTCGCAGCGCGATCTCGCCACGGTTGGCGATGACAACTTTCTCCAGCATGAGCGGGCTATTCGATGACGAACAAGGGTTGGCCGAATTCGACCGGATCGCCGTTCTTGGCCATGATCGAGGTGATCCTGCCGGCCTTGTCCGCCTCGATCTGGTTCATCATCTTCATGGCCTCGATGATGCAGAGTACCTGCCCGACCTGCACCTCATCGCCGATCTCGACGAACGGCTTCGCCCCGGGCGTCGAGGCGGCGTAATAGGTCCCGACCATCGGGGCCGTCACGACATGCTCGTTCGGACGCGGCCTCTGGCCAGGCTCCTCCCGCGGCGGAGCGATTGCTGCGGCAGGCGCACCCGCAACGGCCGCCTGAGCTGGGGCGGGGGCGAGGGGCATGAGCGCGGCCCCGTGCGGGAATCGGCTGATCCGCACGGCCTCCTCGCCTTCCTTGATCTCGATTTCGGCGATGCCCGACTCCTCCAGCAGCTCGATCAGCTTCTTGACCTTGCGTATATCCATGCCGAGAGTGCTCCCCTGCGAAGATCGAATTGTTGGGTCTGCGGACAGGCGTGGCGAGACGGGCGGCAGGCCCGCGTCCACCGGGATCGCTGGTGTTCGCTCAAGTCAGGCGCGCCAGATGCATCGCGGCCGCGCGCACGGCGAGCTCGTAGCCGAAGGCCCCCAGACCGACGATCGAGCCCACGGCGATGTCGGAGAAATAGGACTGCCGCCGGAATGGCTCGCGCGCGTGGGTGTTGCTCACATGAACCTCGATGAATGGCAAGCTGGCGGCCAGGATGGCATCGCGCAGAGCGATGCTCGTGTGGGTGAAGGCCCCTGGGTTCACGATCAGGAAGGCGACGCCTTCGGTTGCGGCCTGGTGCACGCGCTCGATGAGCATGTGCTCCGCATTGCTCTGGAATGCGACGAGCTCGTGACCTGCCTCCACCGCCACGGCGCGCGAACGCTGCTCGATCGAGCCGAGAGCGTCGGTACCGTAGAGCTCAGGCTCCCGGCTTCCCAGGAGGTTCAGATTCGGACCATTGAGCAGCAGCAGTCGGGCCATGGCCGCGTCGTTTTCAAGTGCGCGGCAAATCTACCGTACTTCGCAGCCGTTTGGATAGTTTTCGCGCAGATTACCTCCATTTGCGTGCAAATGGAGGCAGCTTGACCCGCGCTGCGCGACCCCCCGTCGTCAGTTCCCGTGCAGCATCGCGAGCGCGATGCGAAAGCCCGGGCCCGCGCTCACGGGGCCGGCGCGCGCTCCAGGCTCGACAGGCGGGCGTTGCCCACCAGCTTCGACGAGTTGGCCTGAGCGAGCCTCGAGGTGATGGCCTTCTGCACGACCGACACGAACTGTGGCGCGTTCATGTAGCCGACCACGCGAAAATCACGCCGCTCATGGCCGTCTGCTCCATAGAAGGCGATCGTGGGGGGGCCATAGATGCCGAAATGCTTGAGCAGCGCCTGATCGGCCGCGTCGTTGTGAGTCACATCGGCGCGCAGCAGCACGGCGTTGCGCAGGGCGGTCTGCACCCTTGCATCGGTGAACGTGTACTTCTGCATCTCCTTGCACGAGACGCACCAGTCCGCATAGAAGTCGAGCATCACCGGGCGGCTCTGCGCCCGTGCGCTGCTGACCGCACTTTGCAGATCGTCGACGGATTTGATGGTGTGGAAGGCGAGCTCGTGCCTGGTCCCCGCAAGCGACGGTAGCGGCGCCAGAGGGTCGGTGCCGCCGAGCGCCGCCCCGGTGATCAGAACGAGCCCGTACAGACCGGCGGCTGCCGCGCCCAGCCGTGCGGGAAGCCACATCACGCCCCCGAGCCGGCGAGCGCCGCTCCAGAGCACCACGGCAGCCGCCACGGCCGGTACGGCCCAGAGGATGAGACTCACGCGCTCCGGCAGGACTCTCGCGAGCATCCAGGCGGCGACCCCGAGCATCAAGGCGCCGAACAGCCTCTTCACCGTGTCCATCCACGCGCCCGCCTTGGGCAGGAGCTTGCCCGCGGAGGCACCGATCGCGAGCAGCGGCGTTCCCATTCCGAGAGCCATGACGAACAACGCGATCCCACCACGGACCACGTCGCCGCTTTGGCCGATGACCACGAGCGCGCCCACGAGGGCGGGCGCCACGCAAGTAGTGACGATGAGCGCCGAGAGCGCTCCCATCACGAAGACACCGCCCAGTGTGCCGGCTGACTGGCGATTGCTGAGCGCAGACAGTCGCGTCTGGATCGCCGCGGGCATCTGCAAGGTGAACAGCCCGAACATCGATAGGGCAAGCACGACGAATAGCGCAGCGAACGCGCCGAGGATCCAGGGCTGCTGAAACGCAGCCTGTACGTGGCTTCCCCCGGCCGCCACGGCGATGCCGGCGGCGGTGTAGGTGAGCGCCATGCCCATCACGTACGTGAGGGAGAGCAGGAAGCCACGCGCCGCGGTGACATCCCCCTCCCCGACGATGATGCCCGAGACGATCGGGACCATGGGCAGGACGCAGGGCGTGAAGGCGAGCACCAGGCCTGCCGCGTAGAAGAACCCGATCAGGCCGAGCCAGCTGCCGCTTCGCACCATGGAGGCATATCGATCCTGCTCCGATACGAATGCCGGCGCCGCCGCGCTCGTGGCTGCTCCGGAGGCGGCGCCTCCCGGGCCGAGCGTGATCGAGAGGGTCTTGGTGATCGGCGGATAGCACAAGCCTGCATCGGCGCATCCCTGGTAGGTGACCCGCACCGGTACGGTGAGTGCAGATGCTCCTCCGGAGCGCACCACCGGCAGGATCGCTCGCAGCTCGTTGTGGTAGACCTGCTGGGTCCCGAAGTACTCATCCGTCTTGCTCTGTCCGGTCGGGAGCGCGAGCTCCCCGAGCTTGACGGCGGCATCGGTCGCGACCTTCAGGCGATTGCGATACAGGTAGTAGCCGTCTGCGATCTCCCAGGTGAGCGCGATGCGATCCGCACCCTGAGGCTGGGCGATCAGCCGAAACGCCTGGTCCGGGGGCAGGAATTCCCCCTCGTTGGACCTGACCTGGCTGCGATGCAGTACCTGGTCGATGGAGGCTGGAGGGGCTGTCCCGGCGGCCGCAACGCCCGTGCCGGCGGTGGCCATGCTCGAGAGGCCCAGTGCGACCATCAGCGCACCCCGCGCCGCGGCCGTCGCCCTGTGCATGCGGGAGCGCACGAGGGGGCTCCCTATTCGCATGATCTGGCTCATACGCAATCCTCATTCGCCCTTCAAGGGCGGGTCTCGTCGGCCATCCACGCCAGGTAGGCTTCCGAGCCTGCGTGGATGGGAAGCGCAATAATTTCAGGAACTTCATAGGGATGAAGTGCCTTGAGGCGCATTTCGAGCGCCTGGTACCGGCTCATGACGGTTTTGATGACCAGAAGCACCTCCGGTTCGTCCTGGAGAGCACCCCTCCAGCGGTAGGTGGAGCGGCATCCCGGCAGCCGGTTGACGCACGCCGCCAGCCCGGCGGCGACCAGCTCACGCGCGATTCGCGCCCCGGTGGGCTCATCCGGACAGCTGCAGAGTACTACCAGCCCCTCGGACACAAAAATTTCTCGCTTTGGCCTTGAAATTGGAAAGACGCCGCCTATTATTAGCAGCCGCAAGGGGGGAGTGCTAACACCCCCATTGCTCCAAGATCTCCATTTGACTTAAACACCTTCAAGGAGCGTACAACATGAAGATTCGTCCTCTTCATGACCGCGTCATCGTGAAGCGTCTGGACGAGGATCGCACCTCCCCAGGCGGCATCGTGATTCCCGACACCGCAGCCGAGAAGCCGGTGCAGGGAAAGATCGTCGCGGTCGGTAAAGGCAAGATTCTCGAAGACGGCACCATCCGTCCCCCCGACGTGAAAGTCGGCGACAAGATCCTGTTCGGCAAATATAGCGGAACAGAGGTCAAGCTCGAGGGGGAGGAACTGGTGGTGATGCGTGAGGAGGACGTCATGGCCGTGATTGAAGGCAAGTAGTCTTCGATCCCGGCAGAGGTAAAAGTTATGGCAGCTAAAGAAGTACGTTTCAGTGACGATTCGCGGCAGCGGATGTTCAGGGGCGTCAACGTCCTGGCGAACGCCGTCAAAGCGACGCTCGGCCCCAAGGGCCGCAACGCAGTGCTCGAGAAGAGCTTCGGCGCTCCGACCGTGACCAAGGACGGTGTGTCCGTCGCCAAGGAGATCGAGCTCAAGGACAAGTTCGAGAACATGGGCGCGCAGATGGTCAAGGAAGTCGCGTCCAACACCTCCGACGAGGCCGGCGATGGCACGACCACCGCAACGGTGCTCGCTCAGGCGATCATCCGCGAGGGCCTGAAGGCCGTCTCCTCGGGCCGCAACCCGATGGACATCAAGCGCGGCATCGACAAGGGGGTCGCGGCAGCGGTCGAGGAGCTCAAGAAGCACTCCAAGCCCTGCAAGGACTCCAAGTCGATCGCACAGGTCGGAACGATCTCCGCCAATGCGGACGAGTCGATCGGCAAGACGATCGCCGATGCGATGGAGAAGGTCGGCAAGGAAGGCGTGATCACGGTCGAGGAGGGCTCGGGGCTCGACAACGAGCTCGATGTGGTCGAGGGCATGCAGTTCGACCGCGGCTACCTCTCGCCCTACTTCATCAACAATCAGCAGAACCAGACGACCGAGCTCGAGAAGCCCGTCATTCTGCTCGTTGACAAGAAGATCTCGAACATCCGTGAGCTGCTGCCCCTGCTCGAGGGCGTGGCGAAGTCGGGCCGGCCGCTGCTGGTGGTCGCCGAGGATGTCGAGGGCGAGGCGCTCGCCACGCTCGTGGTCAACAACATTCGCGGCATCCTGAAGGTCGCGGCCGTGAAGGCGCCCGGCTTCGGTGACCGCCGCAAGGCCATGATGCAGGACATCGCGATCCTCACGGGCGGCACCGTGATCTCCGACGAGGTCGGCCTGTCGCTCGAGAAGGCGACGCTGAACGATCTTGGCGAGGCGAAGAAGGTCGTGGTCGAGAAGGAGAACACCACGGTCATCGACGGCGCCGGGAAGCAGTCGGACATCAAGGGACGCATCGAGTCGATTCGCCAGCAGATCGAGGAGGCCACCTCCGACTACGACAAGGAGAAGCTCCAGGAGCGCGTGGCGAAGCTCTCCGGCGGCGTCGCCGTGATCAAGGTCGGCGCTGCGACCGAAGTGGAGATGAAGGAGAAGAAGGCTCGCGTCGAGGACGCGCTGCACGCGACCCGTGCGGCCGTCGAGGAAGGCGTGGTCCCTGGCGGTGGTGTCGCGCTGATTCGTGCGCAGAAGGCGCTCGACAAGCTCGAGGGCATCAACGAGGACCAGACCGTCGGCATCCGCATCCTGTCGCGCTCGATCGAGGAGCCCCTGCGCCAGATCGTCGAGAACGCGGGCGAGGACGCTGCGGTGATTCTCAACAAGGTCAAGGAAGGCAAGGGCAGCTACGGCTACAACGCGGCGACGGGCGAGTTCGGCGACCTGATCGATCAGGGCATCCTGGATCCGACCAAGGTCACCCGCCTTGCACTGCAGAATGCCGCATCGGTTGCGGGCCTGCTGCTCACCACCGAGGTGATGGTCGCCGAGGCTCCGAAGGATGAGGAGCACAGCCATGCAGGCCCTCCGGGCGGCATGGGCGGCATGGACATGTAACGGAGCTGTAAGAGCCGAAACACAAACTTTGCGGAGAATGGTGGGAACTCATCCAACGATGGATGGTCTAGTGGCTTGACAGTTGCGGCTCCACCGCGCGCACCACGCCGCGGTGGGGGCCGAAAGTCGCGGACCAAGACCCCCTAATCCGCGCAACACATTGAACCCCGCTTCGGCGGGGTTTTTTTTGGACTTAAGTCAAACGACGGCCGTGGACCTCTCGTACTCTCCGGCGTAATGTCTTTGCGCCCCGCGCGCAGCCGCTGAAGCCTCCTCGGAGGACGCATGACGCTTTTTCTCAGGCACCGGACCCTCGCGGCCATCACGGCGGCGATCATCCTCCCCGTGGTCAGCCTCGCGAGCCCCACGCCCGCTTTGGCCGAGCCCGCGCCCCTTTCGCAACACGAGCTCGACTGGGCGCGCGACGCGCTCGGACGCAACACAGCGCTCGAGGTGGTCGCGAGCGATCCGGCTACGGGGTGGATCACCGTGCGCGTGAGGCGCACGGGTGAGCTGCGCAAGGTGTTTGCCGGCTCGCTCATTGCAATGCTCCCCGGAGATGCACCGACCGCGACTGCATCGAACTCGGGCTCGGACCAGGGTGCCGCGGCCCCCTCGAAGCCCGCGCCGGTGCCGGCAGCTCCCAGGGGCGAGCACGTGCTGCTTTCAGGGCCTGGCTACAGCATTGCCGCAGCCAGCCCGGCCACCAACCTCGAGCCGCGCTCTGCGGGTGCTGCTGCGGCGGCAGCGGGCGTGGGCGCAGCCCTTGCGAACGGACTTCCAGTCGAGCATCTGCACGAGCCCATCGTCTGCCAGGGCGCCCAGCTGCTGCACATCGACAGCCGCAATTTCGAGTTCGACGGCGATGCGCTCAGCGTGCAGAACGGGTGCGAGGTGTACATCACCAACAGCCGGATCACCGCCAAGGGGATCGGCGTGGAAGCTCGCGCCGCGAGCGTGCACATCGACAACAGCTCGATCGAGGGGGGGAGCGGCTCCATAGAGGCATCCGACGGCGCTCAGGTGTACGCGAGCTCCTCGACCTTCAAGGGCCTCATCCGACGGCTCGACACGGCGTCATTCCACGACATGGGTGGTAATGTCGGAGACTGACCCGGGGGCTCTGTCCCAGCCATACCTCCGCGAGTCGCAGGAGTGCGTCTTTGCAGCGAGCGACTTCGTTCGCCGTGCTGCAGCCAGCCATCCTGAGTTGATCCAGGAGCTCGGCTCGAGCGGCGATCTATCGCCGGCCCCCACCCCGCCCGGATATTTCACCGAACGAGTCTTGCGCGCCGCGCCCGATGCGGTGGCGGCGGACAGCGAGATCATGTCGCGGCTGCGGCAATGGCGGCGCCGCGAGATGGTGCGCATCGCCTGGCGCGATCTCGCCGGCTGGGCGGATCTGGGTCAGACGCTCAACGATCTATCCGCGCTCGCGGACGCCGCGATCGCACGAGCCACCCGCCATGCCTGGGAGCGACTGGTGCTGCGCCATGGGGTGCCGCGAGCCTCGAGCGGCGCGGTGCAATCACCGGTGGTCGTCGCGCTCGGAAAGCTCGGTGGGCACGAGCTCAATTTCTCCTCCGACGTCGATCTGGTCTTCCTGTTCCCTGAAGCGGGTGCAACCGCCGGTGCGGAGACCGGAGAGAGCGGCATCTCCAACGAGGAGTTCTTCACTCTTCTGGGGCAGCTTCTCATCCGACTCCTGGCGGCCCCCACCGATCAAGGGATCGTCTTTCGCGTGGACGTGCGCTTGCGTCCGTTCGGCGAGAGCGGCCCCCTGGTCGTGAGCTTCGCCTCGCTGGAGGACTACCTGCAACGCCACGGGCGCGACTGGGAGCGCTATGCCTGGATCAAGGCACGGCCGATCACCGCGCCCGAGCGCTACGCCGAGGTCTATGCGACCGCCATCCGTCCGTTCGTTTACCGGCGCTACCTCGACTACGGCCTGTTCGAGAGCCTGCGCGAGATGAAGGCGCTGATCGAGCGCGAGGTCGAGCGGCGCGAGCTGCAGGACGACGTGAAGCTCGGCCCGGGCGGGATCCGCGAGATCGAGTTCATCGTGCAGGCGCTGCAACTCATCCGGGGAGGCCGCGATATGCGCTTGCAAACGCCGGCGCTCAACGCCGCGCTGTCGCTTCTCGATGGCCACAAGCTGCTGCCGCCGGGGGCCGTGCGCGACCTGCAGGGTGCCTACGAGTTTCTGCGCCGGCTGGAGAATCGCTTGCAGATGGTGGGCGACGAGCAGACACATATCCTGCCGCGGGATGCGCCCGCGCGGGCGCGCATCGCGGCGGCGATGGGTGCGAGCGGCGTCGCGCATTTCGAGGCACAGCTCGCACAGCACCGCAGTGCGGTGGCCACGCAGTTTCGCGCAGTGGTCTTCGGGGCGGCCCCGGCGGGGGAACGAGGCGGCGTGCTCGTCGATCTGGAGACCCCGCTGCGCGCCGGCGCGGGCCTGCCCGGGGCGACCGCGGGGCTGTCCGATGCGTTGCAAGCTCTCGGGTTCGGGTCGGATGCCACCGAGGCGGCTCGACTGCTCGGGGAGCTGCGCGACTCGTGGCTGGTACGCAAGCTCGATGAGCGGGGTCGCAGGCGCCTGCAGGCCCTGCTGCCGCGGCTGGCGGGGAGCATCGGGGCGCGGCAGCAGCCCGTGGCGGTTCTCAAGCGGGTGCTGCGCATTCTCGAGGCCATCGGCCCGCGCTCGGCTTATTTCGCATTGCTCAACGAGAGCGCCGAGGCGCGCGAGCGCCTGACCGAGCTCGCCGGACATGGCGACTTTCTCACCAATCAGATCGCCTCGTACCCGTTGCTGCTCGATGAGCTCGTGGACCGGCGTGTCCTCGCACACCTGCCCTCCCGCAGCGAGCTTGCAGCCGAGCTGCAACTCGCCCTGGAGCAGGTTCGCGACGATGACATCGAGCGGCAGGTCGAGGCGCTGCGTCACTTCCAGCAGGCGGCCATCTTCCACGTCGCAGTGGCCGATCTGGACGGGCGGCTACCGCTCATGAGGGTCAGCGATCGCCTCACCGAGATCGCCGAGCTCATCCTCGAGTGCGTGATGGGGATTGCCTGGCGGCAGATCGCCGCACAGTTCGGCGAGCGTCCGGCGGCGCTGTGCGCCGTGGGTTACGGCAAGCTCGGCGGCTTCGAGCTCGGCTACTCCTCGGATCTCGATCTGGTGTTCCTGCACGATTCACAATCGCTGGAGGATCAGCCCTTCTTCGTACGCCTGGCGCAGCGCATCATGCACCTGCTCACGATGCATTCGGCAGCCGGGAGGCTCTACGAGGTCGACGTGCGGCTTCGGCCGAGCGGCCAGAGCGGAGCGCTCGTGGCGGGCCTGGACGCGTTCGCGGAATATCAAGAGTCGAGCGCCTGGACCTGGGAGCATCAGGCGCTGCTGCACGCGCGCGCCGTGGCCGGCGCACCCCACGGCGCACGGCACCTGCGCGCCGCATTCGAGCGGCTGCGAATGCAGATTCTGCAGCGCCACGTGCGCCGCGAGCGGCTGCGCGAGGACGTGCGGTCGATGCGCGAGCGCATGCGACGCGAGCTGGCAAGCCGCCGGGCCGGGCAGATCGACATCAAGCAGGATGCCGGCGGCATCGCGGATATCGAGTTTCTCGCGCAGTACTGGGCGCTGAAGTGGGCGCGCGATTACCCGCCCGTGGTGCAGTTCTCGGATACGATCCGCCAGCTCGAGTCGGTTGCCTCGGCCGCTCTGGTACCGCAGGACACGGTGGACTTGCTGACGTGCGCCTACCGCGCATATCGCACGCGCGTTCATCATTTGTCCCTCGAGGGGCGCCCACCGCTCGTGCCGGCGGACGAGTTCCTGGCAGAGCGAAGCGCCGTGAGTACAATCTGGAACACGACGATGCAGGTATAATCGTGCCGCAATGGTTGCCGCGAAACCGCTCATTCAGCCGAACGCGCAGAATCAGTACAGCGTGACGCAGAGCGATCTGCCGCTGTCGTGTCCGATGCCCCAGATGCTGGTGTGGAACTCGCACCCGCGCGTGTACCTGCCCATCGAGGCGACCGGATGGGCCAAGTGCCCATACTGCGGGGCCGAGTACACCCTGCAGCGCTAGGTCACGCGCTTGGCCGTGCCGTACGGGGCGTACGACTTCTCTTCCACGATGCGCGAGCCCAGCCGCACGCTGATGCGCCGCTTGATCGCCGCGCGCTCGTCATTGGCGTGGTAGACCGCACGCGCAAGCGCGATGAAGTCCGCATCGAAGCTCTGCGCAGCCTCCTTCTCCCGAATGCGGTCCTCGGTCTCCCAGAGCCTCTCGTTCACCGCCTGCAGCGATTGCTCCTCCCGGGGCGCCAGGCGTGCCGCGCACCCCGAGTCCCGCCACGTGCGCTCGAGCAGCTCGAGCTCCACGCGCACGTGCTGCAGCCGAGCGGCATCCGAGAGCCGCGCTGCCTTGATCCGCAGAATCGTGATCTTGTCGAGCAGCTCGCCGGGGGAGATGGGAACGAGAATGTCGCTCACGGGGCCAGTCTAGCAAAGCGGGCACGCGGGGCCGCGATGATAAACTTCGCAGTGTGAACGCGCAGTGGCCCCTCGGCTCGGAGGTGAGGCGCCGGCTCATCTCCGGGGGCGCCATGATCTATGACGCCTCGCGCGCGGGGAATCTCTCCACGGCGTCGTTCGATCCTGGGTCGTGGCGCGAGCGGGGCGAGGTGGAGGGCGAGGCTCGCGGCCGCAGCGCGACGCTGTTCTTGAGATCGCAGGGACGCAGCTGGGTGCTGCGGCATTACTGCCGCGGAGGAATCACCGCGCGCTTCTGCCGGGATTATTACCTCTGGAACGGTGAGTCCGCCTCGCGCCCGTTCGCCGAGTGGCAGCTCACCTACCACCTGCATCGCGCGGGCTTACCCGTTCCGGCGCCCGTTGCCGCGCGATACGAGCAGCATGGAATCGGTTACCGGGGCGACATCATCACCGAGCGGTTGACCGAGGCGAGCCCGCTCGCCGTGTGCCTGCGCGTCGGGGCGCTCTCGGTGCTCAACTGGATCGCAATCGGCCGCTGCTTGCGGCGCTTCCACGATCTTGGGGTCTGCCACGCGGACCTGAACGCTCGCAACGTACTGCTCGGCAACGGCGATGAGGTGTTCCTGGTCGACTTCGATCGTGGCAGCCTGCGCAAGCCGGGGCTTTGGTGCGATGGCAACCTGGTGCGTCTCAGGCGCTCGCTAGAGAAGGTCACGTACGGCTTGCCGGCGGACCGGTTCACCGAGGCGGACTGGCACGGCCTCCTCGATGGGTATCGCCAGTCAACCGGCGCGCGCGCGCTGCAGCCGGCCGGTCCCTGAGCTTCGGGTCAGAGCCAGGCCTCGGGACTCCCACCCCTGCCGTGCGTCGCCTGTACTCTGCCATCGCATACATGGTTGCGCCGCTCTATTGCGGTGCCTTGCTGTGGCGCGGCGTGCGCGAGCGTGGCTACTGGAGGCGCTTCGGCGAGCGGCTCGGGCTCGGTGCGACGCTGGGCTCGCCGAGTCTCTGGGTGCATGCGGCATCCCTCGGAGAGGTGCAGGCGGCGGCGGCACTGGTGCATGAGCTGCAGCGCATCATCCCGGCCACCCCCGTGGTTCTGACGACCTCCACGGCAGCCGGCGCGGATCGTGGTCGCGCCCTGCTGGGCGCGCGGCACGTGGACGTGCGATACGTGCCACTCGACCTGCCGGGGGCGGTGCGCCGATTCCTCGATCGCGCGCGACCGCGCCTCGCGATCGTGCTCGAGACGGAGCTCTGGCCCAATCTTTACGCGGAATGCGGTCGCCGGGGCATTCCGCTCGTCCTGGCGAGCGCTCGAGTGTCCGAGCGCTCGACGAGGCGCTACGCCCTGCTGGGTTCGGTGTTCAGGGGCGCACTCTCGAATTGCACCGTGCTCGCGGCCCAGTCCGAGGCGGATGCCACGCGTTTCCGGCGGCTCGGCGCCGCACCCGAGCGCACCGCGGTCGTGGGCAACATCAAGTTCGATTTCGAGGTTCCCGCACAGACCGAGGAGAAGGGCCGCGCGTTACGCGCGTACTACGCGGGCGCAAGGCCGGTGTGGGTCGCCGGGAGCACGCATGAGGGCGAGGAGCGGGCGGTGCTTGCGGCCCACGAGCGCGTGCGCGCCGATGCGCGCACCGCCCTGCTCGTCATCGCTCCACGGCATCCGCCGCGCTTCGCCGAGGTGGCTGCGCTGCTCGAGCGCCAAGGCGTGCGATTCGCGCGGCGCTCGAGCCAGGAAAGCTGCGATTCGAGCACCGAGGTGCTGCTTCTCGATACGCTCGGGGAGCTGGTCGAGTTCTACGCGGCGGCCGACGTGGTCTTCGTCGGCGGAAGCCTCGTGCCGGTGGGCGGACACAATCTGCTCGAGCCGGCGGCGCTCGCCCGCGCGATCCTCACCGGCCCGCACCAGCTCAACGCCCCCGAGATCGCCCGCATGCTCGCCGAGCGCAAGGCCGTGGCGATCGTGCACGATTGCGCGGAGCTTGCCGCGCGGGTGGGAGAGCTGCTCGCGAGCCCGGAGGCTCGTACCGCGGCGGGTGAGCGGGCGCGCGCGGTGCTGGATGAGAACCGCGGCGCGCTCGCCCGGCTCGTCGCGCTCATCGCGCCGCTGCTCTAGGGCTGAGGGGGCGCGACGGGTGCGCGAGGTGTGCCGGGGAGCATGGGCTCGGGCTGGCGTACGCTGAGCCAGCCATTGATCTGCTTCACCGTCCGCAGGTCCAGGGTGCCGGCGGCGAGCTGCAGCTGCACGATCGCGTTCAGATAGGCGTACTTCGCCTGGGCGTAGCTCGTCTGGGCCTGAACGAGATTCTGGCGTTCCGTCAGCACGTCCACCTCGGTCCGAGTGCCCACCTCGTAACCGGCCTCGGTGGCCTTCAGCGCGGTGTCGGCGGAGACCACCCCCTGCTTGAGCGCGCTCACCTGCGCGATCTCGCTGACCACCCCGTTGTAGGCGTCGCGCGCCTGATACTCCGTCTGGCGCGAGACCGTCACGACGTGATCCTTCGCCTGGATCCACTGGAACTGAGCCTGGCGAACCTGCGACTGCACGAGCCCGCCGCTGAAGAGCGGGATGTTGACCTGGATGCCGATCTGTCCATTGGAGATGCCGGTCGGAAAGCGGACCCGGCCCCCGAGGGTTTCGCCGAAGCCACCGAAGAGAAGCGACTCGTCCGCGTCCTGGTGCTCACGCATGTCCTGGGCAGTGAAGGAGATGGAGGGCAGGTGGCCGCCGAAGGCAACCTGCACGTTATCGCGTGCCGCGTCGGCGGCCAGGCGGCTCGCGATGAGCGACAGGTTCTGATCCATCGACGCGTCGATCCAGCGCTGTACGTCCGCGGGCTGGGGTGTGAGCAGCGGCATGTCATCGCCGGGCTTGGCAAGGGTCGTGTAATCCTGATCGGTGATCTCGCGCAGCTGCTCCTGCATGCTTGCGAGGCTGCGCTTGGCCTGGATGACGGCCGCCGCGGTGCTGTCGTGCTGCGCCTCGGCCTCCTTCACATCCGTGATCGCGATGAGCCCCACATCGAAGCGCTTGTTGGCTTGCTCCAGCTGGCGCGTGACCGCATCGAGCGAGGCCTGCTGGGCATCGAGAGTGTCCTGCGCATTGAGCACGTTGAAATAGGCCGTCGCCACGCGCTGAATGAGGCTCTCCTGGTCGTTGCGGTAGCTGGCGAGGGACTGCGCGACCTTCTTGTGCGCCTCGGCAAGCGTTGCCAGCTGGGGCCAGGAGAACACTGTCTGCTGCAGCTGCAGCTGGTACTGCGTGGTGTTCACATATTCGATCGTGTTCTCACCGAAGAGGGCCAGCTGGCCGTTGCCGATCGGCTCGGGATAGACCGACGTGTACCCCTCCTTCTGCCGGGTGAGATCGACCGTGCCGCTCACCTGCGGCAGCAGCGCCGCGAGCGCCTGGGGGTTTTGCTCCTTGGCGGCCTTGTACTGAGCCTCGGACTCCCGGATCTGCGGGTCGAACCTCAGCGCGTCCTGGTAAACGCCCATGAGGTCCGTGCCGGAGGCCATGCTGGCGAGACCGAGGGCGAGAAGACCGGCGACCAACCCCTTCATTCCGCATCCTTTCTAGTGTTGTACATCACTATATCAGGCCGCAGTCGCGGCCGGCAATCCCCCTGAGTGCGGGTACGAAGCGGTTAGATGCGCAAGGTTGCCGCGGGGTTGCGCCGTGGCGCGGTCGCGCGTGGTCTCGTCAGTACGTGGCGAGCGTCGGATCCACGTCCTTGGCCCACCTCAGGATGCCGCCGGTCAGGTTTGCCACCCTGTAGCCGCGCTGCTCGAGGTATTGGGCCACCATCGCGCTGCGTCCCCCTGCTTTGCACATGACCACGATATCCCGGTCCTTCGGCAGCTCCGCCAGCCGGGCGGGTACCTCGCTCATCGGGATGTCGAGCGTGCCCGCAAGGCGGGCAATGGCCTGTTCCCAGGGCTCACGCACGTCGAGCACGATCGGCGCAGGGGCTCGAGAGAGGCGCTCCTGCAAGGCTGTGGGTGTGATCTCCTGCATGACTCACCGGCCTCCGCGACTAAAAGATGAACGTGCTCGGCTTCTGGGCGTTGATGAGAGGGTCGACAACCGTCTCGAAGAGGCTCTCTCTGGCCCAGGCGCCCTCGGCGACGCACCGCACGAGACACGCCTCCATGACCGGGGGCTCCCCCACCACCACGAAGAGACGGCCTCCGACCGTGAGCAGGCGCTGGAACCGCTCGTCGTAGGCCGGGAGCGATGCCGTGACCGCGATAACGTCGTAGCGCTCGCTCGCCAAGCGAGTCGCATCGGCGGTGACGACCTCGACGTTGCGAGCGCCGAAGCCGGACAGATTCGCCTGCGCGAGTGCCGCGAGATCCGCAAAGATCTCGATCGCGCGCACGCTCGCGCAACAGACCGCAAGACATGCGCTCACGAAGCCCGAACCGGCCCCGATCTCGAGTGCACGCTCTGCGCCGGTGAGCTCGAGCGACTGCAGCAGCCGACCCGCGACGCTCGGGCGCAGCATGTGCTGCCCGTTCGGCAAGGGTACCTCCACGTCCGCAAAGGCGAGGAAGCGGTGCTCGGCAGGCACGAACAGCTCGCGCGGCACCGAGCGAAAGGTATCGAGCACACGCTCGTCGAGCACATCCCAGGCACGGATCTGCTGCTGGACCATCTGCTCGCGAGCAAATTCATCTGGACTCATTGGTGCACCTCTATTGGACTTATTGTGCCTCAGCGCGAGGGCGCCGCAAGGGACGCGCTTTCCCGCGCGCCGCCAGCGCACCTGTCACGGCAGCTTTTGCGGGATCATATGGTGAAATTACGGCGAAAGTGCGCCTCGCGCTACGCTATGCTTCGTGCACCGCGACGGCGCGCGAGAAGATCAACGAAGGCGTCCGGCTCGGCGCGCGCTCTCACGACGAGGACTGAAGGGGAAAGATGTCCATCCTCGGGCTGCTAAGCCTTTTGCTCGTGCTTGTCGCGATGCTGTTCATCGTGCTGTATCTGTTTCAGCGTCGCGATCTGCGGGCGATCGAGCAGCTGTCTCGGGAAGTGCAGCGCATTGCAAGCGATGGCCGCGCAACCGGGCGCATCGAGGTGGCCAGCCCCAGCGCCGAGGTGTCCTCGCTCACCACGGCAGTCAATCAACTGCTCACGCGCGCGACAGCCGGCCCCGAGCGCGAACGCGAGCGCGTCGCCGCAACGCTCTTCACCCAGCTCGGCGATCGCATTCACGAGGCGGTGCTCGTGCATCGCGATACGATTCTGCATGCCAACCGGCAGTTTGCGAGCCTGGTCGGCGTGGATCGCGCAGAGCTCATCGGCCGCAAGCTCGCAGATCTCGTCCCGCCCGAGTACGCGGAGCTGGTGAGCGAGAGCATCCGGCGCCGGCTGGCCGGCGAGCCGACCGCCGAGCGCTACGAGATCGAGATGGTCGGGCTGCAAGGCCAGGTGAGCCGTCTGGAGGTGAGCTCGGCCGTCATCGACTACGAAGGCGGCGCGGCGCTGCTCATGACGGGTGTCGAGATCATTCCCACGCAAACCGTGCAGACTCTGCGCCCGCCGGGGACCGAAACCGAGGCCGCGAGCCCGGTTGCGGCCCCCACGCGGCGCGCGCTGGCGCTCGACTCCCTGCCCCATGCGGTCATCGCCACCGATTCCGAAGGCAGGATCGAGTACTTGAATCCGGCGGCCGAGAGCCTCACCGGGAGCGCGGGAACGGATGCCCAGGGCAAGACGCTCGATCAGATCGTCGGGCTGGTGGACGAGACGGATCGCCGCCTGCTGAGTGACCCCGTGCGGCAGGCCCTCTCGAGCGGTGCGCCGGTCAACCTCGGTCGGCGCGCATTGCTGCTGTCGCGCAGCAACGGCTCGGAGCGCTCCATCGAGCTGTCGGCATCGCCGATTCGCGATGTGGCCGGCGAGATCACCGGCACGGTCGTGCTGCTTCACGATGTGACCGAGATGCGCGGGCTTGCGCGCCAGATGTCCTACCAGGCAACTCACGATGCGCTGACCGGACTGGTCAACCGGCGCGAGTTCGAGCGTCGCCTGACCGAAGCGATCGAGGGCGGCCACCGCGGCGATGGCCAGCACGTGCTGTGTTACCTGGACCTCGACCGCTTCAAGGTCGTGAACGACACGAGCGGTCACCTGGCCGGTGACAGCATGCTGCGCGAGGTCGCCAAGCTCCTGCGCGACGCGGTGCGCGACAGCGATACCGTCGGGCGCCTGGGCGGGGATGAGTTTGGAATGCTGCTCGTCGGCTGTCCGCTCGAGAAGGCGCGCCAGATCGCCGATGATGTGTGCCGCGCGGTGAGCGATTACCGCTACGTGTGGAAGGACCGCATCTTCAACATCGGGGTGTCGATCGGGATCGTGGAGATCTCGCGCGAGAGCGGCTCGCTCGAGGAGCTGCTCGCCGCGGCCGATTCCGCCTGCTACGTCGCCAAGAAGCAGGGCACCGGCCGTGTGGTCGTGTACTCGGCGCGGGACGAGGCGCTTGCCCGCCACAGCGGGGAGATCCAGTGGCTGCAGCGCCTGCAAAGCGCGCTCAAGGAGAACCGCTTCCATCTGTACTATCAATCGATCGTGGCCGTGGGGCCGACCGACGACAACGGACCGGCGATGGAGGTGCTGGTGCGCCTGCAGGACGAATCCGGGCACGATGTTCCGCCTTCCGAATTCGTGCGCGCTGCCGAGCGCTACCGGCTGATGGGACTGGTGGATCGCTGGGTCGTGCAGACGACGCTCGCCGCCTTGGGCCGCGGGGCCATGAACGTTCCCCCGCGGCAAAGCGTCGCGATCAACATCTCGGGGCAGACGCTCGGGGACGCGCAATTCCTCGAATTCGTCGTCGAGTGCCTCGACAGCACGGGGGTCTCGCCGCATCAGGTGTGCTTCGAGATCACCGAGAGCGCGGTGGTCGCCAATCTCGACCATGCGCGGCGCTTCGTGGGCGTGCTCCATGGGATGGGCTGCCAGTTCGCGCTCGATGATTTTGGCTCCGGGGTCGGCTCGTTCTCCAATCTCAAGACGCTGCCGATGGATTATCTGAAGATCGACGGCTCGTTCATGCGCAATCTGGCCCGCGATTCCGTGAACCAAGCCATGGTCACTGCAATGATCAAGCTTGCGCGCACGCTCAACTTCAAGGTGATCGCCGAGCAGGTGGAGGATTCCGCAGCCCTCGACACTGCGCGGCGGATGGGAGTGGACTACGTGCAGGGCTACGCCATCGGTCGGCCTCAGCCGCTGCCCCTGGCCGCCTGAGCTGCGCATACACTGGGTGGCGTGCACCAGGATCGCGTGATCGCGCAATGGCTCGAGCATGCTCGCGGGCTCGCCGCAAGAGGCGATGACACAGCTGCGAAAAGCGCCTATCTCGAGCTGCTGCGCCTGGATCCGGCCCATTGCGCCGCGCTCAACGAGCTCGGGAACCTCGCCTGGGCGAGCGGCCATCGCTCCGCGGCGCTCACGGCCTACCTCCAGGCGGTGAGCTGCCACCCCGGCGACCCCGTCGGGCACGTGAACCTCGGAAACGTCTACTACCACGACGGCGACCTGCTGCAAGCGCGCGCGCAATACGAAGCTGCGCTCGCGTGCGGCGATCGGGCCGAAGCACACCAGGGCCTGGCGCGCACCCTGACGGCGCTCGGTGAGGCCGCGGCCGCCGAGCCCCACTGGCAGCAGGGCTTTGCGGGTCACGCACTCGTGCGTCGGCGCTATCGCGGCTGCGGCAGCGCAGTCCCCGCGCTGCTGCTGGTCTCGGTGCGACACGGCAACATCGCCACGCAGCGAATCCTGGATGACAAGGTCTTCGAGGTCAGCGCGCTCTACACCGAATTCTGGGATCCGGCGCAGTCGCTGCCTGCGCATTCCATCGTGTTCAACGCGGTGGGTGATGCCGATCTGTGCTCGGTGGGCCTGGCACGCGCGCAGGCGCTGCTCGCGCACACATCCGCGCCCGTGATCAACCCGCCCGCGCGCGTCGCGCGCACCGGACGGGTAGACAATGCGCACCGGCTGGGACGCCTGCCGGGCGTCATTGCGCCAGCCACCCGCGCCATCTCACGGCAAGGTCTGCGGAGCGATCCCGGACTTAAGTTCCCGCTCCTGCTGCGCACACCCGGGTTTCACACCGGCCGGCATTTCCTGCGAGTGGACCGGAGCGAGGATCTCCCGGCGGCCCTCGCTGCGTTGCCCGGCGAGGAGCTCCTGGCGATCGAGTTTCTCGATGCGCGCGGTGCCGATGCAATGGTGCGCAAGTATCGGGTGATGATCATCGACGGGGCGCTCTATCCGCTGCACCTGGCCCTCTCCGCCGATTGGAAAGTGCATTACTTCAGCTCGCAGATGGCGCTGCACGCTGCGCATCGGGATGAGGAGCGGCGCTTCCTCGAGGACATGCCGGCGATCCTGGGTCCGACGGCCCTCGCAGGCCTGCAGCGGATCGGCGCGGACCTCGGTCTCGACTACGTCGGCGTCGATTTCGCGCTTGGCCGAGATGGCTCGGTGCTCCTGTTCGAGGCGAATGCAGCAATGGCGATCCTGCCGCCCGATGCCGATCCGAGGTGGAACTACCGTCGGGCGGCGACCGATCGCGCACTCGAGGCGGTCAAGGGAATGCTGCTCGCGAGAGAGGCGCGCTGATCGCCGGAGCCGTGCCGGCCGCAAACCCTCAGCGGCTGATGCGGCTGATGCGGCTGATGCGGCGGCGTGAGCCGCGGCCCACGCGCCGGTCGCCGTGGCGCAGCACTGTATCCACCAACGCATCGACATCGCACTCGGCCGTGCGGTGATTGAAGATCGCCGCGCGAATTGCGAGCCGGCCCGCGATGCGCGTGGTGGAGGGCGCAGCGATCCCGCTCTCCTGCACATCCGCGGCAATCGCCGCGTTCAGCGCATCGCAGTCGGAGTCGGCCGCGCCGCCGCGATAGCGAAAGCAAACGATGTTGAGGGGTACCGGAGCGGCGAGCTCGAGCCGGCTCTCCGCGGCGACGCGCGCCGCGAGGTGCCGCGCCACGCGGCAGGTGCGCGAGATCGCCGCACCGAGCTGCTCGCTCCCGTGCACACGCAAGGTGAACCAGGTCTTGAGCGCCCGGAATCCGCGCGATAGATCCGGTCCGAAATCGGTTGGCCAGGCATCGCCCGCGGCGAGCCCACGGGTGGCGCGGCGCAGATACTCGGCCGGTGTCGCGAATGTCTGGCGATGCAGCGCCCCGTCACGTACGAGCACGAACCCCGCGTCGTACGGAACCTGCGCCCATTTGTGAAAATCGAATGCGAGCGAATCCGCGCGCTCGATTCCGCGCAGGCGCGGCGCGATCTCCGGGCAGAGCATGCCGAGCGCGCCGAACGCTCCATCGACGTGGAGCCACAGGCGCTGCTGCGCGGCCAGATCCGCAAGCGAGGCGAGATCGTCGGTGGCGCCGATCTCCACCGTGCCGGCGTTGCCGACGATGAGAAAGGGCGTGTAACCGGCGCTGCGGTCCGCGTCGATTGCGCGGCGCAGACCGTCGAGGTCGATGCGGTGGTGAGCATCCACCGCGATGGCGCGCAGCTGATCGGTGCCCAGTCCGACGCAGTCCATTGCGCGTGCGACACAGGTGTGGGTCGCGACCGAGGCATACGCCACGAGCCGTGCATGCAGCGCCGCAAGACCTGCGTGCCGCACCTCGGGCCCGAGCGCGAATCGGCGTGCGACCAGCAGGGCGATCATCGTCGCCATGGACGTGCCGCCGACGAACAGGCCGCTCGCGCCGGCGGGAAAGCCGAACAGGCCTCGCACCCACTCGCTCACCTGCCGCTCGACCTCGATCGGCGCGTGGTCGCGTCCCCCGCAATTGGCATTGAGGCCGCCTGCCAGCATCTCGGCGAGCATGCCGGTCACCGTTCCGCCGCCGTTCACCCAGCCCATGAAGCCTGGATGCGCATTCGCGATGGAATAGGGCAGGATCTGCTCGAGAAAGTCCCGGTGCACGGCCAGAAGCTCGCTCGGACCCTCGGGCAGCGCCGTGCGAAAAGCAGCCCGTGCGGCGGTGTCCATGGGCTTCCAGGCCGTCCGGCGGCGGATGCCCTCGAGGTAGTCGAGCATGTCATCGAGCATCCGATGGCCATGCGCTCGCAGCGTCCGCCAGTCGCTCGGATCGAGCACGGAGGCCGGGGCCTTCGACCGAGACCTGCTGGAGGATGGCCGGGCCTTCGAGCGAGACCTGCCGGCCGAGCTTCGCGGTCCTTTTCTCATCGCCGTGACGTCGAGAGTACCGTGTTCCGGCATTAAAGTAAGCGCTGCTCAACTGGAGGCACGCAATGAGACCAGTCGTCGCAATCGTGGCACCGGGCAGCATGGGCGCGGCGGTCGGCGGACTGCTCGTCGCAAGCGGCGCGGAAGTCCTCACGGCGCTCGAGGGACGCAGCCCCGCGAGTTGCGATCGGGCGCATGCGGCCGGAATGACTTGCGTCAGCGAGCCGGAGCTGGCCAGGGCCGACTTCGTGCTGTCGATCGTGCCGCCGGGAGCTGCGCTCGCGCTTGCCGAGCGCGCCACTCAATGGCTCATCTCGGCGCGACGCAAGCCGACCTACGTGGATTGCAACGCTGTGAGCCCTGCGACCGTGCAGCGCATTGCCGCGCGGGTGATCTCGGCGGGAGCTCCGTTCGTGGACGCAGGCATCATCGGCGCGCCCCCGCGAGCAGGCGCACCCGGGCCGAACATCTACGCATCAGGTCCCGATGCCCCGCGCTTGCAAGCGCTCGCAAGGTACGGTCTTGGCATCCGGGTTCTCGATGCGCCGGTGGGGGCGGCCTCGGCACTGAAGATGTCGTACGCCGGAATCACCAAGGGCTTGACCGCGGTGGGTACTGCGATGCTGCTTGCCGCCATCCGCAGCGGAGTGGATGCGGCACTCCACGCGGAGCTTGCCGAGAGCCAGCCCCAGCTTGCGAGCTCCTTCGCCCGCAGCGTGCCAGGAATGTTTCCCAAGGCGTACCGCTGGGTGGCCGAGATGCGTGAGATCGCGCAGTTCGCAAGTGCCGACCCTGCCGCGATGGACATGTTCGAAGGTGCGGCGCGGCTTTACGATCGGCTCGCACGCGATGTCGCGGGTGCTGGCGCCGAGAAGAGCGTGCTCGAGGGCTTCTTCGGACCGGCGGGGCTGCCGACTCAGGGCTCCCTGCGGGAGGTGGAAGCCGGCTCGAACGCGAGCGCCACGCCGTTCGTGCAGTAGCGTAAGCCTGTCGGGTCGGGCCCATCCGGAAAGACGTGCCCCAGGTGTCCGCCGCAGCGCGCGCAATGCACCTCCGTGCGGCGCATCCCGAAGCCATGGTCCTCGGAGGTGGCCACGGCGCCTGCGATGGGCTCGAAGAAGCTCGGCCAACCGCTGCCGCTCTCGAATTTCGCGGCCGACTGGAACAGCGGGTTGCCGCAGGCGGCGCAGTGAAATACGCCGGATCGGTGCTCGAAGTTGAGGGGACTCGTTCCGGCGGGCTCGGTGCCGTGCTCGCGCAGAACGTGAAACTGGGCGCGCGTCAGCTGACGCTGCCAGTCCTCCTTGGACTTCTTCACCGCAAACCGCTCATTCGAGTCCATGGAGGCTAGTGTAGCGGAGTCCTCGAGGCGCGCCCGTCGCAAACACATGAGCTGTGGTGCGCATGGGGGTTGCCGTGGCACCAGTGGTTGTGAAGCCGACACAGCCGCTCCACGGCGGCCAATTCATTTGAGCGCACTCAAATCAGGCATTCAATCATGGGGTTGGGGCCGTTTGGCCGGCGTTTCAATCAGGGGTACTGAGCCATTGTGGCCTTTGTGCTGCGCGCAGCCCCGGGCGCAAGCTCGATCGATCCGCGTGAACCGGGCTGCCACGGGCTTCCCCCGAGCAGCAACAAGCATTGTGAGCTTGCGCGGCGCATGCGACTATACGAGGCACACTTGCCGTAGAGCATGATCGTGTCGGCCTGAGGGGAAATTCAAAGCCTATGCAGCTTGCACGCCTCTGGCGTGAACACATGGCAGCCGGTTGTCCCCGGGAGCTGAGCGGCGTCGAGATCGCAGGCACGGATGCGCGCGAGCTCGATGCGGAGATCAGCGCGTGCGT